>Ga0182748_1000197_pt1 | contig 70204 bp, 72 predicted proteins | sample eDN3rd37CKraftOP_FD_128877 | JGI IMG/M metagenome (GOLD analysis project Ga0182748, IMG submission 128877) | Enriched Organic Plus compost microbial communities from Emeryville, California, USA - eDNA 3rd pass 37_C Kraft OP (version 2) (version 2) ... | reverse complement strand
TATGTCCGCTCCGCCTGGCTCGCGCTGGCGCTCGGCAATCGCTACGAGCCGGCAGTCGCTTCCGCCGAGGAGTTCCTGCCGCGCATCGGCCGCATGCTATTGGTGCGCCCCGTCTATCGCGCGCTGGTGGCGCAGGGCGACTGGGGCCGCCCGATCGCCCAGCGCATCTTCGCCAGCGCCCGGGCGAACTACCACCCGATCACGGCAGGGGCGGTGGAGCGCGATCTGACGCCGGCGGATTGATCTTGTGCTCAAGCAACCATGCGCTCCTGCCTCGCAAGAGCGCAAGTCGGTCCGTTTGGCACGACGGCGCCATTCGCAAGGATCAGATCAGGTCGCCAAGCGTGATCTTCGCACCTTCCAGCGCCGCCTTGTTCGCTGCGCGGCGCAGGCGTTCGATCTCCAGCCGCTCGGGCGGTGCCTCCTCGTCGGGCAGGGCGGCGAGGCTCGCCTCATAGATATCCCTGAAATCCTCAGCGAACTCGGGGTGCGTGAAGATGAGCCCCTTATTCTCGTTCATCCCGCGCAGGATCTTCTCGCCGGCCTCCAGCGGGTCCATGCCGTTGGCGAAGGCGGCGGCGAACTTGCGCAGTTCGGCCTCGTCGACCGGCGCGAAGCCGCTGCCGGCGAAGGCATCGGGCCGCTTGAGCGCGCTCAGGCCCGCATCGGTCGCGACCAGCGCCGGGCAGACCAGCGAGACGCCGATGCCGTGCGGCACGAGATTGTAGCGCAGGCATTCGGTGAGCCCGCGCACCGCGAACTTGCTGGCCGTGTAGATGCCCGCCTGCGGCCCGGAGAGATAGGCGGCCATGCTGGCGACATTGACGACATGGCCGCCTTCGCCACTCGCCTTGATCTTCGGCAGGAAGGAGACGAGCCCGTTCACCACACCACCGAAATTAACGCCCATGATCCAGTCATAGTCGGCATGGCTGGCCTCGTCGGTCGGGCCGAAGACGGAGACGCCGGCATTGTTCACCAGCACATGGCATTTACCGTAGCGGTCGATGACTTTGTCTGCCGCGTCCGCGAAGCCGGCGCGATCGGTCACATCCAGTTCGATCCATAGCGGCGGCTCGCGGCCGCGTTCCTCGAACCAGGCCGTGCAGCGCGCGCGCTGCGCTTCGCTTCGGTAGGAAAGGGCAAGGCGCATGCCGGCATCGCTGAACGCCCGGGCAATGCCGAAGCCGATGCCGGTGCCCGCGCCGGTGATGAAGGCGACCTTGCCGTTCCAGTCCATTGACTTTTTCCTCTCGCGTCACTCGGTTTGCTTTGTTAGCGATCCTTGCAAACCAGGAGAGAGGAGTCGAGCATGTCCGAGGTGGAAACGCGCCTGGCCGAGCTGGAGAAGAAGGTGCAGCAGCTGGAGGATATCAATGCCATCCGGCGGCTCCAATGGGCCTATGGCTATTATATCGACTATAACCGGCCTGAGGAGGTCGCGGGGCTTTTCGCGAAGGACGGCGTGGTCGTTTTCCTCTCCGGCGAATATGTCGGCTATGAAGGCGTGATGCGCCTTTACGGCACCTGGTTCCAGAACCTGTTCACCGGCGGGCGGCGCGGACCGGTCCATGGCCTGCTGCTCGACCATTTCCAGCTGCAGGACGTCATCACCATCGCCGAGGACGGGCAGACCGCCAAAGGCCGCTTCCGGGGCATACTCGCCGGCGGCTGGCATGACGACGTGCTGCATGAGAAGCCGGACGAAGTGCCGCAGCAATTCTGGGAATCCGGCATCTACGAGAATGACTATGTGAAGGAGGACGGCGTCTGGAAGATCAAGCGGCTCGACTATATGATGCAGTGGCAGGGCGACTATGAGACCGGCTGGGCGCACACGATCGCCCATCTCCAGCCCGCGGTGGTCTGCTATCCCGAGAATCCGGACGGGCCGGACCGCATTCTGCCGGAGAAGGAAATCCGCCAGACCTGGCCACACCGCTACGAAGTGCCGATGAGCTTCGCCCATCCGGTGCTCGGCAAGGCCTTCATGGTCGAGAATTTCACGCCGATCATGGTGAAGAAGGGGCGGCTGGGATAATGCGCCCGGGCGCAGGCGCGCGCGTCGCGAAGGGCCTTTTCGATGTTGGATTTGGGGGAACGCTGCGTTACCTGCGGAGGATAACCGACAATCTCCGGAGAGACGCATGAAGCTGACTTTGCCGCCGGGCCTGTCGCCGCAAGGATTCGATGCGGCGGTCACGGCGCTGCAGGGCGCTGTCGGCGCCGGCTGGGTGCTGACCAGCGATGAGGATCGCGACGCCTATGCCGACATCTATGCGCCGGGGCCGGAGACGCTGTGGGGCGCATCCGGCGCGGTGGCGCCCGGCAGCGTGGAGGAAGTGCAGGCGGTCGTGCGCATCGCCAATGAGCACAAGCTGCCGCTCTGGACGGTCGCACGCGGCAAGAATCTAGGCTATGGCACGGCCGCGCCGCGCATGCCCGGCTGCATGGTGCTCGATCTCGGCCGGATGAACCGGATCCTCGAGCTCGATCCGGTGCTCGGCTATTGCGTCATCGAGCCTGGCGTCGGCTTCTTCGACCTTTACGAGCGCATCCAGGCCGACAAGCTGCCGCTGATGATGTCTGTGCCCGGCAATGGCTGGGGCTCGGTGCTCGGCAACGCGCTCGATCATGGCATCGGCTACACGCCCTATGGGCTGCACGCCAAGAATCTGTGCGGGCTGGAAGTGGTGCTCGGCACAGGCGACCTGGTGCGCACCGGCCTCGGTGCGATGAGCAAGAACCATGCCTGGAACCTCTTCCCCTTCGGTTACGGCCCCACCTGGGATCTCATGTTCAGCCAGTCCAATCTGGGCGTCGTCACCAAGGCCGGCATATGGCTGATGCCCGAGCCCGAGACCTCGCTGGAGCTCAATCTCGACATTCCGCAGGCCGAGGACATCAGCTGGGTGGTCGACACGCTGACACCGCTCAAGCTCGGCGGCATCATCGATCAGTCGATCTTCATCCCGAGCTGGCTCGGCAAGATGGTGATCCTGGGCCAGCGCAAGGACTTCTGGGACAGGCCGGGCGCCATTCCCGACTGGCGCGTCGCCGAGCTGCTCAAGGAGCATGATCTGGGCTACTGGAAGGTCCAGATCCGCCTCTATGGCGACGAGAATGTCAACAAGGCGAAGGCCGAGGTGGTGAAGGCCGCCTTCAGGCAGCATCTCGACACGCCGATGCAGGAGGTCTGGTGGCGCAAGGGCGATCCCACCAACATCATGGACACGACGCTGGGCGTGCCCTCCGCGGTGCCGCTGCAGATGGGCGATTGGGTCGGCGGCAAGAGCGCGCATCTCGGCTTCTCGCCGGTGGTGCCGGCGACCGGGCGGCATGTGCTGAGCCAGCTGCGCCGCAGCCGCAAGATCATCTCGGATCATGATGTCGATTTCTACGCCAGCTTCACCATCGGCGGGCGCTTCTGCAACAATGTGAACATGCTGATGTACGATCGCGACAATGCGGAGCAGGTCGCGCGGATCAAGCAGCTGTTCAACGCGCTGATCGCCGATGCGGCGGCGGCCGGCTATGCCGAATATCGCACCCATCTGGGCTGGATGGACCCGATCGCCGACACCTTCGACTTCAACGATCATGCGCTGCGCCGCATGACCGAGAAGGTGAAGGATGCGCTCGATCCCAACGGCATATTGTCGCCGGGCAAGCAGGGCATCTGGCCGAGTGCCTATGCCGCCGAGCGCGGGAAGGCGTTGGCATGACGTGCCGGGCCGCATCGGGGCTGGCATCCCTGCTGATCCTTGCCGCCGTCCTGTCCGGCTGCAAGGTGGTCAATACCGACAACCAGATCGCCAATGATCAGGGTCCGCCGGGCGGGCCGCCGGCCCTGCCGCCCTATCCGATGCGGGCGCAGATGGCGGAGGGCGACCGGCTGCATACGGCCATGGACGGCGCTGCCCTGTTCTCCAATCGCTGCGGCGCCTGCCATCTCGCCGGCGGCATGGGCACCAATCTGCTGACCAAGCAGCAGATGGCGGTTGGCCGCCCGCCCGCCATGGGCCTGCTGACCAATCGCGAGGATCTCACCGCCGACTATGTGAAGGCGGTGACGCGCATGGGCAAGGGCGCCATGCCGCGCCAGACCCGCGTCGACGTCACCGACGCCGAGCTGGACAGGATCGCCGCCTATCTGGGGAAAGGCAAATGAGCGGCCTGTCCCGGCGCGCTGTGCTGGGCGGCGCTGCGGCTATGGCCGGCGCGGCGGGCATGGTCGGCGTCCGGCGATGGCGTGCCGCGGGTCGTGCGCCGCGGATCATCGTCTTTGACAGCCGCAAGTCCGCCAGCCTCGCCTTCGCACAGGCACGGCCGGTTGCGCGCCGGATCGACCTGGCGAAGGCGGACGCGAGCTGGCGCGCGATCCGCGGGCTGAAAGGTCGGGGCGCCGTCGCCGGACTCACGGGCTGGAACGACTATGTGTTCGCGCGCCAGTGGCTGGAGGAGCGGGGACTGCGCGTGGTCGAGCAATCGCACGACCGCCGGCGCGACCTCATCGCCTGGACGATGGCCTGAGGGCGGCGGCCGCCCTTCTTGCGACGCGTGAAACGGTGCGTCATTGACAATGTCCACAGGTTCCGCATCGGCTATGGTCCTGGTTCGATACGGATCGAAGAGAGGAGCCAGGCAATGCGCGGGACGAACCGATGAGCGACATCATGCTCTATCATTGGGAGCCGAACGCCAATAGCGGTAAACCGATGCTGACGCTGGTGGAGAAAGGCGTGCCTTTCGACAGCCACTATATCGATCTGCTCGCCTTCGACCAGCACAAGCCCGATTATCTGGCGATCAACCCGATGGGGACGATTCCAGCCATGGTCCATGGCGGGCGGCTGCTCAACGAATCCACCGCGATCATGGAATATGTCGAGGAGGCCTTCGACGGGCCGGCGCTGATGCCGCCCGATCCGGTGGATCGCTGGCGCGTACGCTGGTGGATGAAGTTCTTCGATCAGTGGCTGGGCCCGAGCCTCTCCATGCTCGGCTGGAATGTCGGCATCGGCCCCAAGGTGCGCGAGCGCGATCCCGAGGAGTTGAAGGCCGCCATCGACCGCATTCCGCTGCCCGAGCGCCGCATCGCCTGGCGCAAGGCCATCTACGGCCTGTTCAGCGAGGAGGAGCTGGCGGAATCAGGGCGCCGCATCCGCATCGGCATCGATATGGTCGAGAAGGTGCTGGGCGAGCGTCCCTGGCTGGCCTGCGGCAGCTACAGCCTGGCGGACATCAACGCGTTCAATTCCGCCTATTTCCTGCCGATCTCGCAAGGCGAGCACTGCAATGACGCGCGGACGCCCAACATCATGCGCTGGTTGCGAGCCGTCTATGCCCGCCCGGCGGTGAAGGCCACCTGGGCGATGGGCCGCACGGCGATGGCGGACCGGATCAGGATTTTCGAGGGCGAGGAGGTCGCGGACCGATGGTGATGACGCTCTATCATGGCGAGCCGACCGGCCCTTCGTTGACCGCGCTGGCGGCGCTGTTCGAGAGCGGCCTGGAAGCCGAGCTGCGCCCCATCGACCTGGCGATGGCGGAACGGCATGCGAGCGGCATCCCGCTCAATCTGGAGGCGCAATACAGCGTCGAGGGGGAAGGGCCGGTGCTGGTCGTGGACGGCGAGGCGCTGTGCGACAGCCTGTTCATCGGCTGCTATCTGGACGATGCCGCGCCGGGATCGGGCCTGCGCCCGAGCGATCCTTATCGGCGCTGGGAGATGATGGCCTGGTGCCGCTGGATCATCGAGCGGCTGGCGCCCGGTGTCGCCGCCCTGGCTAACCTCGCCTGGACGACACCGCGTCTCGCCACGCTGGGCGATGCGGCCTTCGCCCGCATGATCGCGCCGATCGAGGCGCAGGACCTGCGCGAGCGCTGGGCCGCGACGCGGGCGGGCGTGCTGTCGGACGAGCATCGCGCGGCGAGCGTGGCGCGCATCCATGAAGCGACCGCCAAGGTTGAGGATCGCCTCGCCGGCCGCGACTGGCTGATGGGCGATTTCAGCCTGGCCGACCTGGAAAGCTATGCCTGGATCGCACCGATGCGCGACCTGCTGCCCGAAGCCTTCGCGAGCAAGCCGCGCCTCGCCGTCTGGCTGGAGCGGGTGGCCGGCCGTCCCAGCGTCCAGCGCGCCCTCGCGCAGGCGCGCACGCCCGAGCCCGCGCACGGCTTCGCGCCGGGGCCAGAGATCAATCGCTGGGGCTGAACGGACGGGCAATGCGGTCGATCGACTATTTCGACAAGATGGCGCAGCTTCATCCCGAGCGCCCTATCCTGATCGCGGGCGACACTCGCTCCAGCTATGCGCAGATGCACCGGCTGACGCACCGCCTCGCCGGAGCGATGCACGCGGCGGGCCTTGCCCATCAGGAGCCGGTGGCGATCATGTCGCCCAATCATGGCGCGATCCTGACGACACTGCTCGGCCTGTGGCGCGCCGGGGCGGTGTGGATCCCGGTCAACACCCGCAACGCGCTGGACGCGAATATCGCCTATCTCGACTATGTGCGGGCTGGCTGGCTGTTCTACCACTCCAGCCTCGCCGCCGAGGCGAGGCAGGTGCAGGCGGCGGTGCCGAGCATCCGCAAGCTGGTCTGCCTCGATGCCGAGGATGGCGAGCATCCCGCGCTGGACGCCTTCATGCTGCCCGAGGATGCGCCAGACGCGCCGGACCTGGGCGATCCCGTTGGCAATCCCGACGAGCTGACCGCGATTATCGCGACCGGCGGCACCACCGGCCCGGCCAAGGGGGTGCGCATCATGAACCGCAGCTGGGGCGCATTGATGGAAACGATCGGCAATCTGATGCCGGCCGATGATCCCGTCTGCCTCGCCTGCGCGCCGCTCACTCATGCCGCCGGACCGGTCGCCATGGCAGCGGTGGCGATGGGCGCGACCATCTCGGTGCTGCCGGGTTTCGATGCGGAAGCGGTGATGCGCGCCATTCAGCGCGACCGCGTCACTCACATGTTCCTGCCGCCCACCGCGCTCTACACCATGCTCGCCCACCCCAATGTGCGCGACTATGACTATTCGAGCCTGCGCTACTTCCTGCTCGCCGGCTCTCCGGTCTCGCCGGACAAGCTCCGGCAGGCGGTCGAGATTTTCGGCCCCTGCATGTGCCAGAGCTATGGCCAGACCGAATGCCACATGATCGCGACCTGGCTCCCGCCCGAGGAAGTCGCTGCGGCCGCGCGCGGTGAGCATCCCGGGCGGCTGGCGAGCTGCGGCCGGGCCTCCTATTCGGTCCGCGTCGAGCTGATGGACGATGACGGCAATATCCTGCCCACCGGCGAAGTGGGCGAGATCGTGGCGCGGGGCGGCATCGTGGGCGGCGGCTATTTCGAGATGCCCGAGGCGACAGCGGAAGCCACGGCGCATGGCTGGCACCATACGGGCGATGTCGGCCGGCGCGACACGCATGGTTACTACTATATCGTCGACCGCAAGAAGGACATGGTCGTCTCCGGGGGCTTCAACGTCTATTCGGCCGAGGTGGAAGGCGCGATCATGGAGCTGGATGCCGTCGCCGAGGCGGCGGTGATCGGCATCCCCCACGATCATTGGGGCGAGCAGGTCCATGCCGTCGTGGTGGCGAGGGCGGCGATCGACGAGGCGGCGATCATCACTCACGCCAAGGCGCGGCTGGGCAGCGTCAAGGCGCCCAAGTCGGTGGCGTTCGTCGACGCCATCCCGCGCACCCCGGCCGGCAAGATGGACAAGAAGGCGCTGCGAGCGCCCTGGTGGGACGACCAGGCGCGGATGGTGCATTGAGCGGGCTGCGTGTGGGATGTCGATGGAATCGTGGTTCGCGATCAACCTCTGCCATTCTGCGTCTTCCCGTCCGGTTCGAGCATTCCATCCTGACCTGCCTTGCGGTCGACCCCCGCTTTCGTTCGCTCAGGGCGAACGGTGCTTGGGGCGGTTGGTGGTGCTTTGAAGCTATGTCCGTTCCCCACCCAAAGCCGACACCGGACAGCCGCTTCATCGGCCATCGACTCCGTCCATGACTTTGTCCTAGACTTGTGTTGACATCACAATGTCCCGTCGGACCAGCCATGCGACGGGGTCGTCATGCTCTGATGCCGATGCCCTCGTCCCGGACAGGGAGAGGCGGCCGCTCAGGGCGGAAGCATATTCAGGAGAGTGTCATGGGATCGCTTTCGATGTTTCACTGGCTGATTCTGCTGGTGATGTGGGTTCTGTGGATCGTTCCACTTTATCGGATCCTGGGCCGGATAGGCTGGTTGCAGGGTTGGGCGTTCGTCGCGCTGATCCCGCCGCTCGGCATGGTCCTGCTGTGGTTCATCGCGTTCGGGAAGTGGAAGCCGACCGCCGGAACCATCGGTTGACGGCATCGTCCAAAGGGTCTGAACTGTTCGTCCGCCGCGATCGGGCGATCGCCTTGCCTGCCACAATCCAGGGAATCCCATGCCGATCGACCCCGCCAAGGTGAAGGCCATCGACGTTCATGTCCATGCCGAGGTGTCGTGCCACGACCCCGAGGATCCGGTCATGGCGGAGTTCTTCGATGCGGCTTCCGCCTATTTCAAGGCGCCGCGCGAACGGCCGAAGATCCCCGAGATCATCGACTTCTACCGCGAACGGCAGATCGCCTTCTGCCTGTTCACCGTGGATTGCGAGAGCGCGGTCGGGGCGAAGCGCGTCTCCAATTACGAGATCGCTGAGATTGCCGCGCAGCATGACGACATCGTCATCCCCTTCGCCTCGATCGATCCGCACAAGGGCCGCTATGGCGCCCGCGAGGCACGTGATCTCGTTGAGAGCCATGGCGTGCGCGGCTTCAAGTTCCACCACCTCATCCAGGGCATCCATCCGGCCGACCGGACCGGCTACCCGATCTACGAGGTGATCGCGGAATATAAGCTCCCCGCCATCTTCCACACCGGCCATTCCGGCATGGGCACGGGGATGCGCGGCGGCGGGGGCGTGCGGCTCAAATATGGCCAGCCGATGCTGATGGACGATGTGGCGGCTGACTTCCCGGACATGAAGATGATCCTTGCCCATCCGAGCTGGCCATGGACCGACGAGAGCCTGTCCATGGCGCTGCACAAAGACAATGTGTTCATCGATCTGAGCGGCTGGAGCCCGAAATATTTCCCGCCCCAGATCATCACCTATGCCAATGGCCAGCTCCGCCACAAGATGATGTTCGGCAGCGATTTCCCGCTCATCACGCCGGAGAAGTGGATCGACGCGGCGAAGCAGGTCGGCTTCAAGGAGGAGGTGCTGCCGCTCATCCTCAAGGACAATGCAGCGCGCGTCCTGGGACTGGGCTGAGCAGGCGGGACATTATCATCCCCGCCATCCGTTCGCCCTGAGCTTGTGGGAGGAGATGCCATGACGGATTTTGCGGGCCGGCACATCATCGTCACCGGCGCCTCCAGCGGCATCGGGCTGGCGACGGCGCGGATGCTCGCGGCGCGTGGTGCCAGGGTCTCGATGATCGCCCGGCGAGCGGAGACGCTGGCGACCGAGGTTGCGCGGATCGGCGAAAATGCTGCGGGCTTTGCCGCGGATGTCGGCGATCGCGCGGTGCTAGAAAAGGCGCTGGCCGGAGCGACGGCGCAATTCGGCCCGGCCTATGGCCTGTTCGCCAATGCCGGGCTCGCCGGCAATTTCGCGCCGGCGACCAGCTATCCCGCCGCGCTGTTCGAGCAGATCCTGACGGTCAACCTGACCAGCATATTCTGGGCGATCCAGTTCGTCCTGCCGGCGATGATCGAGGCGAAGGAGGGCGCGATCCTCGTGACCGGCAGCATGGCGAGCAAGCGTGGCATGGCGATGAACCCGGCCTATGTCGCGTCCAAGCACGGCGTGCTCGGCCTGTCCCGCGCCATCGCGGTCGAGATGGCGCCGCACAATGTGCGCAGCAATTGCATCATCCCCGGCTTCATCGAGACGCCCGCCTTCGATCTCCTGCCGCCCGACCAGCAGGCGAAGATCGACGCCCGCGTGCCCCAGCGCCGCATGGGATCGGCTGACGAGCTGGCCGAGGTCGCCTGCTTCCTGCTCTCACCCGCCGCCAGCCATGTGACCGCGCAGAGCTGGGCCGTGGATGGCGGCGTGCTGGAGACATTGGAGGTCTGATCGGCCTGAAGCGATACGATGGACAAGATCATCGTCGATGCAAGCCACTGGTGGCGTCGAGACCGGTTGCACGAGCAATGTTCCGGTTTGCATTTCAGTTGGGGTGAAGGTCGGCATTTCATTCCCGTTCGCCCCCAGCGAAGTCGAAAGGCACTGCTCCCTCCCTCTTCCGGCCGAAACCGGCTCGCTCGATCAGGACAAAATCAACGAAATGCAGCGAACGCACTTTGCGCCGCGCCGCCCTTTTGCTATTTCGCGCTGTGAAAGAAGAGAGACGGCGCGAGAGGAGAGGCGCTTGATCGAGCGGAAGGTGAAGACCGTGCGGGCGCTGGAGCGCGGCCTGCAGGTGCTCTCGGAGATCGACCGGCGCAACGGCGCCAATCTGCATGAGCTTCATCTGGCGCTCGGCCTGCCCAAGGCGACGCTGCTGCGCATGGTCGTCACGCTGGGCAAGCATGGCCATATCTGGCAGCGGCTGGCCGACGGCGCCTTCCTGCCCAGCATGCGGCACGGCGGCCTGACGCTCGATCCGTCGAGCCCGCAGATCGCGGAGATCGCCTCGCCGCATCTCGCTCGGTTGTCGCGGCTGGTAGCCTGGCCGTCGGCCCTTTCCGCGCCGCGTGGCGATCATCTGGAAATTGTGGAGACCAACTGCCCTTTGCTGCGGCTGGACGCGATCAGCCTCGGCCCGATCGGCAGCCGGCTGTCCTACCTCCATACCGCCACCGGCCGCGCCTATCTCTCGGCCTGCGACGAGGCGGAGCGCGAAGCGATCCTCGCGCCGCTGCGTCCGTCCGCACCGGACCCGGCGGGCGAGCGGGCCCTGGCCGACATCATCGCCACCATTCGTCAACGCGGCTATGCGCTGCGCGAGCCGTTCCATCCGTGGGCGGACCGCAACTGGCAGGCCGCTCGCCATGACGGGCGCCGATCCCTTGCGGTGCCCGTCATGGTGGATGGCCGGCCGATCGCCTCGATCAACATCACCTGGCTGCAGCGGCGGACCGAGACCGGCACGGTGGTGCAGCGTCATCTGGGCGCGCTGAAGCAGGCGGCGGACGCGATCGCGGCGGATGTCGCGGCGCGCTGCATCGCCGCCTGATCCGGTTTCCCGCCGTGAAATGGCATGACGAGGGGCCGCTGACGGTCTCGCCGGCGCTTTGGGACGTTTGACGGATGGCCGGGGCGGGGGCAGGAGAGCCCCAGCCGCGCCGTCGACGGGACTCGCGGGCACGGCACGGAGGCGGGGCGGTCGGACGGCGCGCCAGGACTTTGGCAGGAGGATGACGGGATGCGGGCATGGCAACTGGCGGCGGGCGCCACTTCGACGAACGACCTCCATCTCATCGAGACGACGCAGCCCGAGCCTGGGCCGGGCGAGGTGGCGATCCGCATGCATGCCTGCTCGCTCAACTATCGCGACCAGGCGATCGCGTTCGGTCGTTATATGGGCGGGCCGGTGCCGGCGCCGATCGTGCCGCTGTCGGACGGTGCGGGCGAGGTGATCGCGATCGGGGCGGGCGTCACGCGCTTCAAGGTCGGGGACCGGGTGGCGGGCACCTTCTTCCAGAACTGGATCGACGGACCGCCCAATCCGCATGCCGGTCGCGCGCTGGGCGCGGCGGGCGCGACCGGGATGCTGGCCGAGGTGGTGGTGCTGCCCGAGGCGGGCGTGGTCCATATCGCCAAGTCGCTCAGCTATGCCGAGGCGGCGACGCTGCCCTGCGCCGGCGTCACGGCGTGGAACGCGCTGTTCGAGGGACCGCACCCGGTCGGGCCGGGCGATCGGGTGCTGCTGCTCGGAACCGGCGGCGTTTCGACGATCGCACTGCTGCTCGCCAAGGCGGCGGGCTGCGAGGTCGTCATCACTTCCTCGGATGACGCCAAGCTGGAGCGGGCCAGGGCGCTCGGCGCCGACCAGACAGTCAATTATCGGACGACCGAGCATTGGGGCCAGCATGTCGGCGCGACGCTGGGCGGAGTCGACAAAGTGGTGGAGGTCGGCGGCGCGGGCACGATGCAGCAGAGTATGGCGGCGCTGCGCCACAATGCCGAGATCGCGCTCATCGGCGTGCTGCATCCGGTCGGTGGCCCCAACCCCTCGGCGCTGATGATGACCGGCAGCATCGTGCGCGGCATCTTCGTGGGCTCCCGGCGCATGGCGGAGAAGCTGGCGGCGGCCGTCGACGCCAATAGCCTCAAGCCGGTGATCGGCGCGACCTTCGCCTTCGAGGATGCGAAACGGGCCTATGACTATGCGGCTTCGTCCGCGCTGTTCGGCAAGGCCGTGATCGAGGTCGGCTGACGGGCGGCATCCATGGCCAGCTTCCTCATGATCCATGGCGCCTGGCATGGCGGCTGGGCCTTCGACCGGCTGCGGCCGATGATCGAGGCGGCGGGCCATGCCATGGCGGCGCCGGACCTGCCGGGCATGGGCGCACGCCCGGCCGTGCTCGGCGCCGTGACGCTGGAGGGCTGGGCGGACTTCATAGCGGCGCAGGCCCGCGCGCTGGCGCCGCCGGTCATCCTGTGCGGCCACAGCCGGGGCGGCATCGTCGTCAGCACCGCCGCCGAGCGCGCGCCGGAGGCGTTCGCAGCGCTGGTCTACATCGCCGCCTTCCTCAATCCCGACGGGCGCTCGCTCGACGACATGGCGGCCGCGATGCCGCGCGATCCGCTGTTCGAGGCGGGGCTGTCGCCGGTCGGCCATGGCGCGGGGCTCCGTCTCGCCCCGGAAAGCGCCGTTCACGCCTTCTATGGCTGCTGTATGCCGCATGACCAGCAGGCGAGCGCCGCGCGCCTCGTTGCCGAGCCGCTGCGGCCGTTCGGCACGCCGGTGCGGGTGAGCGACGCGCGGTTCGGCCGGTTGCCGCGCCACTATGTCGAGTGCCTGCACGATCGCACCATCCCGATCGCGCACCAGCGAGCGATGCAAGCGGCACTGCCCTGCGCGAGCGTCACGACGCTGGCGAGCGATCATTCTCCCTTCCTGAGCGCGCCAGGGCCACTTGCCGACGCGCTGCTCAGCATTGCCGACACCCTTACGGACAGGAGAGAGAGATGAGCAAGGTCATGGGTTTTGGCGGCGTGATCGGGTCCATCGTGCAGATGGCCTATGTCGTGGAGGACATGGACAAGGCGATCCACTGGTGGATTCACAAGGCGGGCGTCGGTCCCTGGTTCTTCCTGCCGCGCTTCGGCGGGGAAGGGCATGTGTTCCGTGGCGCGCCCTGCACCAGCGACGTAGCGATCGCGATGAGCTTTGCCGGATCGCTCAACATCGAACTGCTGCAGCCGCTCGATGACAATCCCTCGGTCTACAAGGAGACGATCGACAAGGTAGGCTATGGCTTCCACCATTTCGGCATCGCGCACGACGACATCGAGGAGGAAGTGGAGCGTCGCCTTGCACGCGGCGAGGTGCTGGCGCACCGCGCGCCGGTGCCGACCGGCGGCAAGGTCGCCTATTTCGAGGGCGGCCCGGGCGCGCCGGGCTTCGTCGAGCTGATCCCCGCGACGCCGGGCATGGACGAGGGCTTCACCAGCTTCTGGCGCCAGACGCGGGACTGGGACGGGAAGGACCCGATTCGGCCGTTCGGGTGACGGGAGGCGGCGATGAGGCGGCCGCAGCGGGAGGGGCGGTCTGGGGTCGATTTTGCACGAAAGGTCCGGAAGGCTCTGGGGAAACGCAAAATCCCCTCCCGGGACTGATTGATCCGGTCGATGAATGGCGTCGGGGGGCGGTAGGACAACCTAATTCCTCGATCCCGGTTCACCCTGCTTGACGCCGGCGGCTTCCTCGCAGAAGCCATCCGACATCATGGATCCGCGCGTCACCGAGTTGCATTGTATCATGCCGATCGCGAACCTGCCCTCGGTGCTGGCGCACGGCATCCTGTCCTATGAACGCGCGGCGCGGTTTGGGCATGTGTCGGTTGCCATGCAGCCGGTGCAGGACCGGCGAGATCAGGCGCGAGTGCCGCAAGGTCTGCGGCTTCATCAATATGCCAATCTCTACTTCCATGCCCGCAACCCGATGCTGTTCAAGCGGCGTGAGGAAGCGTCCAAGCTGTGCGTGCTGGCCATATCGACCGACGCACTAAGAATCGATGGAACCGTCATTACGGACTGCAATGCCGCCAGCGATTGGGTCCGCTTCCTGCATCCGTCGCAATGGCAGCTGGTGAATTTTGACGATGTGTTCGCGTCGACCTGGAATCATCCGGACAATCAGTCCCGACATTATCAGCACAAATCCCGCAAATGCGCGGAAGTGCTGGTGCCGCACCGCATTCCGCCGGAATTGCTGCTAGGTGCCTATGTGATCGACAGCGGTACCCGAACCCGTCTGGCCCATGCGGCACCGGATCTGCCGATCCGTGTCGATCCCGTTCTGTTCTTCCAATCGAATGCGTGGTAACGAGCCCCTATGTTCAAAGCCCTGATCGGAGACCTGTTCGCCAGCGAGGCGCAGACGCTCGTCAATACGGTCAATTGCGTCGGCATCATGGGCAAGGGCGTGGCGCTGGAGTTCAAGAAGCGCTTTCCCCGCATGGCCAGAGACTATGCGGATCGCTGCGCGCGCGAGGCCGTCCGGCTGGGCGAGCCCTATCTCTATGCGGACGACACGGGCGTGCGGATCGTCAACTTTCCAACCAAGGGCCATTGGCGTTCGCCCTCGCTGCTTGCGGACATCGAACGCGGTCTCGATCATCTTGTCGCCCATATGGCCGAATGGGGCGTCACCAGCTTGGCCCTGCCGCCGCTCGGCTGCGGTAATGGCGGCCTTGCATGGGCGGAGGTGGGACCGCTGATCTATGCCAAGCTGCACGGGCTGCTGATCGATGTCGAGGTCTATGCGCCTTATGGCACGCCCAAGGGCGAGCTGACGGCCGACTTCCTCGCGGCGCCGTCCCAGCTGAGCTTGACTGGTCGGGGGGTCAGAGCGGAAAAGCCCAATCCGAACTGGATCGCCTTGCTCGAAGTGCTGCGCGAGCTTCAGGCGCAGCCCTATGCCAATCCCGTGGGACGGACGATCTTTCAGAAGATTGCCTATGTCCTTACCGAAATGGGCGTTCCGACCGGCTTTGCCTTCGGCAAGGGGAATTATGGCCCGTTCTCGGGCGACATGAAGGCCGCGCTTTACGATTTCGCCAACCGTAACTGGCTTCAGGAAGCGCAGCTCGGCAAGATGATCGCATTTCGGGTCAGCCCTCAATATGAGAAAGACCGGCGCAGGCTGGCTTCAGAGATCGAGCTTCACCGCAAGAGAATCGACAAGACGGTCGATCTGTTCAGTCGCATCAAGAGCACCGAGCAGGCCGAGGAGGTCGCGACCATCATCTATGCCTGTCGGTGGATCAGGGCGCGAAGGCCGGACCAGTCCGTCACCGAGCAAGACATATTGGATTATGTGCTGGACTGGAAACCATCCTGGCAATCCGACGAAAAGCGCGAAGCCGTTGCCGGAGCCATCCGCAATCTAGTGCTGCTGAACTGGGTGAAGGCCGAGATCAGCGAAGCCATGATCGAGACGGTATAGGCTTTACAGGTCCTGACGAGCCCTGGTCGTCCCGGGATTCGATAACGCGCCTCTGGCAAAGCCGGAAAACCGCAGAGCCAGACGAGCGGAGCACCCCGTCGGAGCGCCCCGCCGCTCATCTCATTTGAACACGATCGTCTTGTTGCCCACCACGAAGGTCCGGTCCTGCAGGTGCAGGCGCACGCCTTCCGCCAGCACGCGGCGTTCGATATCGCGGCCCTTGGCGACCAGTGTCTCGGGCTGGTCGGCATGGGTGACGGCCTCGACATCCTGGTGGATGATCGGGCCTTCGTCGAGATCCTCGGTCACATAGTGAGTCGTGGCACCGATCATCTTCACGCCGCGGGCGAAGGCCTGATGATAGGGCTTGGCGCCCTTGAAGCCGGGCAGGAAGCTGTGGTGGATGTTGATGCAGCGGCCCGAGAGGAAGGACGCCATGTCGTCCGACAGGATCTGCATGTAGCGGGCGAGCACGACCAGCTCGGCGCCGGTCTCGTTCACCACCTGCTTGATCCGGGCTTCCTGCTGGGGCTTGGTGTCCCTGGTGACGGGGAAATGATAATAGGGCGTGTCGCCGATCAGCGTGATGTTGAGCGCTTCCTTGGGATGGTTGCCGATGATGGCGACCACATCCATGTTCAGCTCGCCGATGCGGTTGCGGTAGAGCAGGTCGCCCAGGCAGTGATCGAATTTCGACACCATGAGCACGACCTTCTTGGCCACGCTGGCATCGCGAATCGACCATTCGGCATCGAATTGCTGCGCAGCATCGGCGAGCGCGGCCTGCGCCTCATCGATGCCGCCGGGGCCGGCATGGAACATGATGCGCTGGAACATGCGGCCCGATTCGGGATCGTGGAACTGCGCCATCTCATTGATGTTGCAGCCTTTCTCCGCGAGCGCATCGGCCACTGCGGCAATGACGCCGGTCTTGTCCTTGCAGGACAGCTTGAGCACATAATCCGGCGTGCCGGTCACGTCTGACATGGATGAACTTCCTCCTCTCGGCCAGCGGACGGGGCGTCCGTGGGACTCTCAAATTTTTGTTTGTGTAGCATACAAAATTCCGTATGCTCCACCAGCTTTTTTTGATTCGACGAACGGTCGACGGAATCGCGCGCCCTCTGATTTCCTTAGGAGAGAAATGAGCATGTCTACGCCCACCAATCTCGAGCAAGTGCTTGCCGCCGCCGGCAATCCCGTCGAACTGCTGCGCAACTCGCAGATCGGCGCCTATGTCTATCCGGTCGTCGCGCCGGAATTTTCCAACTGGCGCACCGAGCAGTGGGCCTGGCGCCACGGCGCGGTCCTGTTCGACCAGTCGCACCACATGGTGAACCTGTTCATCAAGGGTAAGGATGCGCTGAAGCTGCTCACCGACACGATGATCAACTCGCCCAAGGGCTGGGAGATCAACAAGGCCAAGCAATATGTCCCGGTGACGCACTATGGCCATGTGATCGGCGACGGCATCATCTTCTGGGAAGAGCCGGAAGTGTTCGTCTATGTCGGCCGCGCGCCGGCTGCCAACTGGCTGCAGTATCATGCCGAGACTGGCGGCTATGACGTCGAGATCATCTATGACGACCGCTCGCCGAGCCGCCCGATGGGCAAGCCGGTCCACCGCAACTACTGGCGCTTCCAGATCCAGGGCCCGAACGCCTGGGCCGTGATCGAGAAGCTGCATGGCGGCAAGCTGGAGCAGCTGCGCTTCTTCAACATGTCCACCATGAACATCGCGGGCCGCACCGTGCGCACGCTGCGCCACGGCATGGCCGGCGCGCCGGGCCTGGAGATCTGGGGCCCCTATGAGGAGATGGAGGACATTCGCGGCGCCATCATCGAGGCGGGCAAGGATCTCGGCCTGATCCAGGTCGGCTCGCGCGCCTATCCGTCCAACACGCTGGAATCGGGCTGGATCCCGAGCCCGCTGCCGGCAATCTACACCGGTGACAAGCTCAAGGCCTATCGCGAATGGCTGCCGGCCAAGAGCTATGAGGCGACGGGCGCCATCGGCGGTTCCTTCGTGTCGAGCAATATCGAGGATTATTATGTCAATCCTTGGGAGATCGGCTACGGCCCGTTCGTGAAGTTCGATCATGACTTCATCGGCCGCGAGGCGCTCGAGGCGCTCGATCCGGCGACCCAGCGCAAGAAGGTGACGCTGGCCTGGAACGGCGAGGACATGGCGAAGATCTATGCGTCGCTGTTCGATGCGGATGCCGACAGCCACTACAAGTTCTTCGACCTGCCGCTGGCCAACTATGCCAACACCAATGCCGACGCGGTGCTCGACGCCGCTGGCAACACGGTCGGCATCTCGATGTTCACCGGCTACTCCTACAATGAGAAGCGCGCGCTTTCGCTCGCCACCATCGACCATGAGATCCCGGTCGGCACCGAGCTGACCGTGCTGTGGGGCGAGGAGAATGGCGGCACGCGCAAGACCACTGTCGAGCCGCACAAGCAGATCGCGGTGCGTGCGGTCGTGAGCCCGGTCCCCTATTCGGTGGCCGTGCGTCAGGACTATGAAGGCGGCTGGCGCAAGGCGGCCGTGACGGCCTGATGAAAAGTCCGGTTCCGGGCGGCGGATCGTGCAGGATCCGCCGCCCGGAGCCATCCCTCAAGACCAAGTGAGGCACCGATGGCCACAGCCACGCTCGACCGGTCCGCGCTCGCCGCGCTGATGACCGACTATTCGCTGGAGATCACGCCCAAGGACGTGGAAGCGCTGGAGAATGCGGCGCACATGATCCCGCAGGGCACGCTGATCTCGGTGACGTTCCTGCCGGGCGCGGAGTTCGAGGACCGGGCGCGGGCGGCTGCGGCGATCCAGCGGCTGGGCTTCCGGCCGGTGCCGCATCTCTCTGCGCGGCGATTGATGGACGCGGACGACCTGCGCACCTATCTCGACATGCTGAAGGGCGTGATCGACCTGAAGCATGTATTCGTCATTGCCGGCGATCCGAGCGAGCCGCTCGGCACCTTCGAGGATGCGCTGGCGGTGATCGACAGCGGTATCCTCAAGGATTACGGCATCGAGCATGTCGGCATCTCGGGCTATCCCGAGGGCCATCCCGATATCAGCAACGAGACGCTGGCCAAGGCGATGCACGACAAGGTCGCGTCGCTAAAGCGCCAGGGCATCGACTATTCGATCATGACCCAGTTCGGCTTCGATGCCGATCCGGTGCTCGACTGGCTGAAGCAGATCCGCGCCGAGGGCATTGATGGTCCGGTGCGGATCGGCGTGGCGGGGCCGGCCTCGATCAAGACCCTGCTGCGCTTCGCGGCGCGCTGCGGCGTGGGCACGTCGGCCAAGGTCGTCAAGAAATATGGCCTCTCGATCACCAGCCTGATCGGCAATGCCGGGCCCGATCCCGTGATCGCCGACCTGACCGAGCAGCTCGGGCCCGAACATGGCCAGGTACATTTGCATTTCTATCCGTTTGGCGGTCTGGTAAAGACCAACGAATGGATCGTGAATTTCAAGCAAAAACAGGGTATCTGACAAAGGGATAAGAGCCGCGCAGCGGGTCGTATCCGGGTAGGAAAAGACCTGTCGGCAGCAATGCTGGCGGGTCTTTTTCCGTTGGAACCCGGCCAAGGCGGGTGCTGATTTGACGGATTGCGACGAGCGGGATTGACGCAACCCTGCTCCTGAGAAGGCGGGACTTTCGCATCCGTCTCTCGGTTCGCCCTTCGACAGGCTCAGGACGAACGGTCTTGCATTGGGGGCTGTGCAAAGATCTGGCGAGGCAGGCATTTAGGGTGGCAATGCACCGCTCGTGGCGCCTTGGGCTCCTGCCTTCGCAGGAGCGCGGTGTGGTGGTGGGCAGGCGTCACGGCATCCGAGCCGAACGCACGGGATTATCCGGCCCTGCGCCTCGCCCCGGCAGCTGCTCGTTGAAGATCTTGCGGCTGACGAATTTCCACACCCTGTCGACCTTGCGCATCTCGTCCTCATAATGGCCGTAGCTGCCGATTTTCGGGCTGTTGTCGGGCGTGTTGTTGGCCATTTCGAACCAGTAGACGCGGCCCCTGGCGCGGTCGCCATGGACATGGATCGACTGGTTGGTGATGAAATGGCGCAACACGATCGGCTGGCCCGCTTCGTTCGTCTCGCCATAATATTGCTTGATCGCTTCCTTGTAGACGCCCAGCTCCCGATGGATGGCCTCGGGGCCGACGGCGGTGCCGCCGGCCCATTCGAGCACGCCTTCCGGCGCGAACAGGGCCGCGTAGGAGTCCGGATCGCCCCAATCGAGCGCGAAGAGATAATCCGCTTCCAGCTGCAGGATCGCCGCGCGATCCTCCGCATAGCCGCTCGCCTGCGGGCCCTCGATGGTCATGATCGCTTCCTTTCCTCCTGCCGTTGCCGCGTGTCGCGGATGCCGGCGCGTCGGGCTTGCGCCGCGCATTGCGATCGTCTCTAAAGCATGGAACAAGACTGGTGGACAAGTCGGACAGAATCAACAAGACAAGTCGGACAAAATCCGATGACCGCCAGCTTTCAGGCAGTTCTGGCAGGCGTCGGGAATCAGGAGAGAGGACTTTCCCAATGGCAATGGCACCCTCAATGGGGCAGGCGGCACCGGAGGCGGAGGCATCGCAGGGCACGCATCAATGGCCTTCCAGCTCCGCCGCCTATTACGGTCTGGCGATCATCATCATCGCGACATTCCTGAGCTTCTTCGATGCGACCGTGTTCGGCCTGCTGGCCGAGCGCATCAAGATCGACTTCGGGCTGCATGACGAGCAACTCGGCTTTCTCGGCGGGCCGGCGAGCATCATCTTCTATGTTTTTGTCGGCGTTCCGCTGGCGCGCCTGGTCGATCTCTATCCGCGCCGGTTCATCCTGGCGGTCAGCGCGGCGGTGGTCGGCGGCGTCACGATGCTGAGCGGCCTTGCGCAGAATTTCGCGCAGTTCATCGGCGCGCGGATGCTGCTGGGCGCTGGTGGCGCGGCGCATGCGCCCGGTTCCTATTCGCTCATCGCGGACATGTTCCCGCCCAGGAAGATCCCCATATCCTTCGCGCTGCTGCAGTTCGGCTTCATCGGCGGCACCACGCTCGGCCTCTATTTCGGTGGGCTGATGATTGCGGCGACTGCGGATTGGGGGATCAGCACGCTGGGCGGGCTGCGCATCCACAGCTGGCAATGGATCCTCATCGGCCTCGGCCTGCTCTCCTTCCCGGTCGCACTGCTGTTCCTGTTCATCCGCGAGCCGGCGCGGCGGATCGAGCCGGCCGAGAAAGTGACCGTGCCGCGCGATGCGGGCCTGGGGCGCACGATCGCGACCTTCATGGGCTTCGATGCGCTCAAGGCGCTGCGCGCCAACGCCCGCGTCTATTTCCCGCTGTTCTTCGCGCTGGCGTTGAGCGCTACGGAGAGCCAGGGCTTCCTGTTCTGGCGCGCGCCTTTCCTCATCCGCACCTATGGCATGGACGAGGCCGCGATCGGTCGGGTGCTGACGCCCATGCTGCTGATCGCACAGCTGATCGGCTTGGTGCTCGGCGGCGTCATGGTCTCGCGCCTGGGCAGGAAATATAAGGATGCGAATGTCCGCACCGCCGCCATCTGCTTCACCATCGTCACCTTCACGACCATGGGCATGGTGCTGGCGCCGACCGGCGAGCTGTCCATGGCGCTCATGGCGATCGGCACCATGTTCGGCCTGGCCGGCGCGCCGGCGCAGAATGCGGCGATCCAGCGCGTCGCGCCGCAATCGATGCGCGGGCAGGTGACGGCTTTCTATCTCTTCATGTTCACTTTCTTCGGCGCGGTGGGCAGCTTCGTCATCGGCACCGTTTCGCAGCGCGTGGTCGGCGACGAGACGCAGCTGTGGAAGGCGATCCTCATCACCGCCGTGGTGCTGCTGCCGCTCGCGACCCTGAGCATGTGGCGGGCCTGCAAGCCCTATCGGGAGGAGATCGACAGGCTGGAAGCGGCCGAGGCGGCGGCCGCGGGAAAGAATTGAGTTCTCAACAGCTATTCCCTCGGGCATCGCTTTGTGAAAGAGGGGGCGGCGGACCGTATAGGTTGTCGCCCCCTTTGTATCGAGTCGACCCGGAGAGAATGAGATGACCAGTTACCCCTCGCTGCACATGATCATCGACGGCGAGACCGTCAGCGGCGGAGACCGCCGTACGCAGACGATCGTCAATCCGGCGACCGGCGAGACGCTGGGCGAACTGCCGCTGGCCGACACCGCCGATCTCGACCGGGCGCTGGAAACGGCGCAGCGCGGCTTCAAGCGCTGGCGCAATTCGACGCCGCAGGAGCGCGCGGCGGTGCTGACCGGCGCGGCACGGCTGTTGATGGAGCGGCAGGAGACGCTCGCCCGTATCGCCACCATGGAGCAGGGCAAGACGCTGGCCGAGACCCGCATCGAAGTGATGATGGTCGCCAATCTCTTCAATTTCTATGCGGGCGAGGTGTTCCGCATCTATGGCCGCACGCTGGTGCGCCCGGCCGGGATGCGCTCGACGGTGCAATATGAGCCGGTGGGGCCGGTCGCTGCATTCAGCCCGTGGAACTTCCCGCTCGGCAACCCTGGCCGCAAGCTGGGCGCGCCGATCGCGGCGGGCTGCTCGGTCATCATGAAGTCTGCGGAGGAAACGCCGGCCTCGGCGCTCGGCGTGCTGCAATGCCTGCTCGACGCGGGGCTGCCCCCGGAAGTGGCGCAGGCGGTGTTCGGCGTGCCGGACGAGGTCTCGCGCTACCTGCTGGCCTCGCCGATCATCCGCAAGCTTTCCTTCACCGGCTCCACGGTGGTCGGCAAGCATCTCGCCAAGCTGGCGGCCGAGGATCTCAAGCGCACCACCATGGAGCTGGGTGGTCATGGCCCGGTGCTGGTGTTCAACGATGTCGATGTCGATCATGTGCTGGGCGTGATGGTCGGCCACAAATATCGCAATGCCGGGCAGGTCTGCGTCTCGCCGACGCGCTTCATCGTGCAGGAGGATGTGTTCGAGCGGTTCCGCGACGGCTTCGCCGAGCGCGCCAAGGCCTGGAAGGTCGGCAATGGTCTGGAGGACGGCGTGCAGATGGGGCCGATGGCCAATCCGCGCCGGCCCGATGCGATGGAGCGGCTGATCGGCGGTGCGATCAAGGCGGGCGCGAAGCTGGATGCCGGTGGCGAGCGGCTGGGCAATCAGGGCTATTTCTATGCGCCTTCGGTGCTGAGCGAGGTGCCGCTGAGCGCCGATATCATGAATGAGGAGCCGTTCGGCCCGGTGGCGCTCATCAATCCGTTCGGCAGCGCCGATGACATGATCGCCGAGGCCAACCGGCTGCCTTATGGCCTCGCCGCCTATAGCTGGACCAATGACGTCAAGATGCAGCGCCGCCTCGCCAACGAGGTGGAGACGGGCATGCTCGGCATCAACAGCGTCGCCATCGGTGCGGCGGATGCGCCGTTCGGTGGCGTCAAATGGTCGGGTCACGGCCATGAGGACGGCAGCGAAGGCGTGCATGCCTGCCTCGTCGCCAAGGTGGTGCACGAGGGCTGAGACCGGAAATCACACGAAAAATTACACACAAATCCCGTTCGGGCTGAGCTTGTAGAAGCCCTGTCCTTTTCTTGGAGAAGAACGGCCCTTCGGCAGGTTCAGGGCGGACGGGATTTTGAAACTGACGGCGGCTGAGGTTGCCGGAAGAGGAGAAACACATGACCCACGAACTGAAGACCGGTGGCGAACGCGGCTATCTGCGCATCGCAACGGAGGAAGCCTTCGCCATTCCCGAGCAGCTCGATGCCTATCTGCGCCTGGTGCGCGAGGGGAAGGCGGACAAGGCGACCACCTCGCTCTGGGGCTTCTATGGCAGCTCGCCGTCCGAGCGCACGACCTTCATCCGCGATCGGCTCGTCGATCTCGACGATCTGCGCCTCCAGGCGATGGACGAGACCGGCATCGATGTCGCCATCCTCTCGATGACCTCGCCGGGCGGGCAGGTGTTCGAGGCGGACGAGGCCAAGGCGCTGGTGCGCAAGGCCAACGACGTGCTCAAGGAGGCTTGCGAGCGCCACCCGACCCGCTATGCGGGCATGATCTCGATCGTGCCGCAGGACGCGGCCTGGTCGGTCGCGGAGATCGCGCGCGGCAGGGCCGAGCTGGGCTTCAAGGGTGTGATGGTGAACAGCCACACCCAGGGCCATTATCTGGACGAGGCGCGGTTCGACCCGATCCTCAAGGCCTGTGTCGACAATGACCTGCCGCTCTACATCCATCCCCAGTCACCGCCGGACGACATGATCGCCGGCATGGTCGAGGCGGGGCTGGACGGCGCGCTGTTCGGCTTCGGCGTCGAGACCGGCTATCATCTGCTGCGATTGCTGACGAGCGGCGTGTTCGATCGCTATCCGGACCTGACCGTGTGCGTCGGTCATGGTGGCGAGGCGATTCCCTATTGGCTGTTCCGCGTGAACTACATGCACCAGGCGAGCGTCCGCTCGGGCCGTTATGAGCGGCTGAAGCCGCTCAAGCACGACATGTTCCACTATATGCGCAACAATGTCGTGGTGACGACCAGCGGCATGGCCTGTCCGCTTGCCATCAAGCTGTGCATCGACCAGCTCGGCGAGGATCGGGTCATGTATGCGATGGACTATCCCTATGAGTTCGTCGCGGACGAAGTGCGCACGCACGACAATCTGGACATTCCGCTCGAGACCAAGAAGAAGCTGATGCAGACCAACGCGGAGAGGGTGTTCAAACTGTGAGGGACGAGGTTGCGGGCCGGGTTTCCGGCACGGCATGGTATGCGCTGGCGCTGGTCGCGCTCAGCAACGCCATGTCGCTGCTGGATCGCAACATCCTCGCGATCCTGGCGCCGCGCATCAAGGCGGACCTGCATATCGGCGACGCCGAGCTGGGGCTGCTCTACGGCACCGTCTTCGCGCTCTTCTATGCGCTCTTCTCGCTGCCGCTGGGCCGCCTCGCGGACGGTTGGCTGCGCAACCGCATCCTTTCGCTCTCCATCGGCTTCTGGTCGCTGGCGAGCGGCCTCGCGGCCTTCGCCGGCGGCTTCGCGCTGCTTGCCGTCTCGCGCCTGGGCGTAGGGATCGGCGAGGGCGCGACGGCGCCGGCGGGCACGTCCCTGCTGTTCGACTATTTCCCCAAGCGCCGGCGCGGGCTGGTCATGGGCGTGCTGGCGGCGGCGATCGCGGTCGGCCTGGGCATGTCCAACGTGCTTGGCGGCGTCGCGGCCGGCTGGTGGGACAGCCATTATCCGGCGGGTCAGGCGCCGTTCGGCTTCTCCGGCTGGCAATTCGCTTTCCTGCTCGCCTCCGTGCCGGGCTTCCTGCTCGCCATCCTGCTCTGGACGCTCAGGGAACCGCGGCGCGGCGCGATGGACGGGATCGTCACGCCGCCCGATCCCGCGCCGTTCCGCGCGAGCCTGGCGCTGCTCGGATCGGTGACGCCGGGCACGAACTATCTCAGCCTCGCCGCGCGCCGGGCGGGTGGGCGGTACTGGCTGGGCAATATCGGCTTCGGTGTCGCCGTGATCCTATTCATGGTGCTGATGGTGCATCTGACCTCGGCCTTCTCGCCGCGCCCGCCGCTGCAGATCGGCGGGCTCTCGATCAACCCGCACCTGTTGCAATGGGGGGTGATGGGCTTCGGCATCATCGTCATCTTCAACTTGCTGCAGGGGCTCTCGATCGTCGACAAGCCGACGGCCAGGCTGATCCTCGGCTCGCCCTCGCTGATGATGGCCATGGCCGTGGGCGCGCTGCAGACGGTGATCAACTATGGGATCATGGGCTTTACACCCACCTTCATCATGCAGACCTATCATGCCTCGCCGGCCGAAACCGGCGTCAGGTTTGGTATGCTCTCGCTGGTGATCGGCGTGCTGGGGCCGATGATCGCCGGACCCCTCTCGGACTGGTTCGACAAGACGCTGCCCTCGCGCGGGCGCGTCTATCTCACCCTGTTCGCCCTCGGCGCCTCCCCACCGGTCGGCATCTGGGTTTATCATGCCGCGGATGCCGGCAGCTTCTACATGCGCTTCATCCTCTACAGCGTCATCCTCACCTGCTGGATCCCGCCGCTCTATGCGCTCATGTACGGGCTGGTGCTGCCCCGGATGCGCGGCATCACCTCCAGCACCTATCTCATCGTCTCGACCATCTTCGGTCTCGGCATCGGGCCCTATCTGGTCGGCATGGTCTCGGACGCGACCCATGGCGACCTGCGCACCGCGATCCTCAGCGTCAACTGGGTCGCCATCCCCATCGTCATCCTGCTGCTGATCATGGTGCTGCGTATCCGCACCGACGAAAATCTGATGCTGGAGCGCGCGCGCGGAGCGGGCGAACCGGTCTGAAGCCGGCCAGCCAGGCTGGCCCTGCATCATATTGTTGACTTTGTTCAATCGGCCGCCTTGTATCGGCGCGAATGGATCGGGTCGCGCGCACGCGCCGGCGGGAGAGAGGAAAGAGGAAGGCCATGGCTGAGGAGAATATGGTCGATTATGTGATCGTCGGCGCGGGCAGCGCCGGCTGCGTGCTGGCGAACCGGCTGTCCGCGGATCGAGGCACGCAGGTGGTGCTGCTGGAGGCGGGCGGTGACGACCGGCCGACGCGGGAGTTGGGCCAGTTCAGGTCGAACCTCATGATCCATATCCCGATCGGCTTCGGCAAGACGCTCAACGACCCCAAGGTCAACTGGCTCTACGAGACCGAGGTGGACGAAGGCTCGGGCGGGCGGCCGCACAAATGGCCCAAGGGCAAGGTGCTCGGCGGCTCCTCCTCGATCAACGGCATGCTCTATGTGCGCGGCCAGTCGGCCGACTATGACGGCTGGCGCCAGATGGGCAATGAAGGCTGGGCGTGGGACGATGTCCTGCCTTATTTCAAGAAGAGCGAGGACCAGCAGCGCGGCGCGATCCCCGCGCACGGGACGGGCGGCGAGCTTGCGGTCTCTGATTTTCCCGAGCAGCATCCGGTCAGCAAGGCGCTGATCGATGCCTGCGTCGAGGCCGGCATTGCCTACAAGGACGATCTCAACGACGGCGATCAGGAAGGCACGAGCTGGTTCCAGATGACGGCGAGGAGCGGCAAGCGCTGCTCGGCCGCCGTCGCTTTCCTGCATCCGGTGATGGACCGGCCGAACCTGACGGTCGAGCTGCGCGCCATGACCACCCGCATCCTGTTCGAGGGCAAGCGCGCGGTCGGCATCGAATATGTGCAGCATGGCCGGCCGCGGCGCGTGAAGGTGCGCAAGGAAGTGATCCTGGCCGCCGGCGCGGTGGAGAGTCCCAAGCTGCTGGAGATCAGCGGCGTCGGGCAGGGCGAGCTGCTCCGGTCGCTCGGCGTGCCGGTGTTGCACGAGCTGCCCGGCGTCGGCGAGAATATGCAGGATCATTACATGATCGGCTGCCAGGCGCGGCTCAAGCCCGGCACGCCCTCGGTCAACTCGATGGCGAGCGGCCTGCCGCTGATCGGCCAGGTCATCAAATATGGGCTGACGCGCAAGGGCCTGCTCTCCTACGCGGTGGCGCATGGCTGCGCCTTCGTGCGCTCGCGCGAGGGGCTGGATACGCCGGACATCCAGATCCACACCATGGCCGCCTCGATGGACCTGGAGGTGCTCAACGCGAAGCAGGAGCTGGCGCTGGAGAGGGAGCCGGGCCTCGCTTCCAATCCCTGCCAGCTGCGGCCGGAATCGCGCGGATCGATCCATGCCCGGTCGCCGGACGGCACGGTCGCGCCGAAGATCGTGCCTAATTATCTGGCGGACAAGATCGACCAGCAGATGGCGGTGACGCAGCTCAAGCTGATCCGCAAGATCTGGCAGCAGCCGGCGGTCGCCAAATATCTGGAGTCGCCGACCGATCCGTTCGGCGAGACGGACGACCAGATGTTCTCCTACGCGCAGGTCGCCGGCGGCACGCTCTACCATGCTGTCGGCACCTGCCGGATGGGCAGCGACGCAAGAGCAGTGGTGGATGCGCGGCTGCGCGTCCATGGCGTCGAGGGGCTGCGCGTGGTCGACGCTTCGGTCATGCCCAAGATCGTCTCGGGCAACACCAATGCGGCGACGATCATGATCGGCGAGAAAGGCGCACAGATGATCCTGGAGGATGCGAAGGAGCTGGCGCCGGCTTGAAGGCCGATCCTTGGCCGGCTCGCTGGCTATGAAGGCTGTGCTATGTGTGCCCGCGAATGATTCCGGGTGACTGGGTTTCCTCTCTCCGCTCGCCCGGCCACTCCGCTCGTCAGTGTCCCGGCCTGATCCGCGCCAGCGGAGCGGACATCCTCCAGAAGAAGCCTTCGCGCGGATAGCCGAGCTCGATGCGGGCGCCGAGCGAGAAGCGCGGATTATGATCGATCATGACGGTGCCGAAGCCCTTGCGGGACGGCGTCTTGACCGGTGGGCCGTCCTTCTCGCGCCATTCGACGAGGAGCTGCGGCTCGCCATCCTCGTCCACGATGCGCCAGTCCACGGTGAGCGTGCCGGCATCGCCCGACAGGGCGCCATATTTGGTGGCATTGGTGGTCAACTCGTGGATCGCCAGGCCGATCGTCTCGGCAGCGGTCGGTGCCAGCAGCAGCTCGGCTTCGCCCTTCAGATGGACGCGCGTGCCGATGAGGTCGCCGACCGCGGCGAGCTGCGAGCGGATCAGCTGATCGACCGGCGCGCCGGACCAGTTGCGCTGCGCCAGCATGTCCTGATTGGTCGCCAGCGCCTGCAGGCGGCGGCCCAGGCTCTCGGCGAAACGCTTGTCGGCGGTGCGGCTCACCAGCGCCTGGACGACAGCGAGCATGTTCTTGGCGCGATGATTGAGCTCGCCCATCAGCAGGTCGATGCGCTGCTCATGCTCGCGCTGCTGGGTGATGTCGGTATTGGTGCCGAACCATCGGATGATGGCACCGTCATCGGATCGCACTGCATTGGCGCGGGACAGGAACCAGCGATATTCGCCATCGCGGCCGCGCAGGGGGAAGGTGTCCTCCCAGGGCTCGCCTGTCTCCAGGCTGCGCCGGAAGCCCGCGACGACACGGTCGGCATGATCGGGATGATAGAATGCGCGCCAGCCGCCGTCGCGCATATGCTCCGGCGTCGCACCGGTGAAATCATACCAGCGCTTGTTGAACCAGGCGACCTCGCCTTGAGGATTCGCGATCCAGGCGAGCTGCGCGATCGTGTTCGCCATGGTGCGGAACAGGCGCTCGCTGTCCTCCAGCCGCGCGCGGATGGCGGTGGTCTCGGAAATATCGTTGGCGATCGTCGAGGCGCCAGCGATCCGGCCGTCCGCGTCAAGGATCGGCGAGACGGTGATCGCGACCGGGATCAGCATGCCGTCCCGATGCAGGCGCCTGGTCTCGAACTTGGAGACATGTTCGCCGGCGCTGATGCGCGCCAGGATTCGATCCTCTTCCTCCTGGCGATCGGCGGGCACGATCGTGCGGATGGATCGCCCGATCATCTCCTCGGCGCTCCAGCCGAAGATCGTCTCGGCGGCCCGGTTCCAGCTCTGGACGATGCCGTCCAGATCCTTGGAGATGATCGCATCGACCGAATTCTCGACGATGGCTGAAAAATGAGCCTCCCGGAAATTCGGCGGACGCGTCGAACGGGCAGGTCTGGTCCCCATGTCGCTCGGCAACATGCGCGAAGGGGCGGGTCCCGACAAGCATGTTCGTGGCCGGGTCAGCCAGACGTCGCCGGATTCGGGCGAGTCGTCGCGCAGTCAGGCGAAAGCCGTCGCCTGCTCGAACGCTTCGGCGATCAGCGCCACCGAACGCATCCGCGCTTCGGGATCGAAGGCCGGGCTGTGAACGATGACTTCGTCAGCCTGCGTGCGTGCGATGAAGCGGCGGATATCCCGCGCCACATCCGCCATCGCGCCGAAGCTGCTGCACTGGAGCACATGGCCGAGCATCCCCTTCACCTGGGGCGGCAGGCCCTCGACATAATTCTCGACCGGCGGCGGCAGCTTGCCGGGCCGCCCCGTGCGCAGCGCGACGAAATTCTGCATGAGCGAGCTGGCGAGATATTCGGCTTCCGCTGCCGTATCCGCCGCGACCGCGCTGAGCGCCGCCGCGGCATAAGGCTCGCGCAGTTGCGCCGAGGGGCGGAAGTCGCGGCGATAGATGGTCAGCGCCTCATCCAGCAGGTCCGGCGCGAAATGGCTGGCGAAAGCATAAGGCAGGCCGAGCGCCGCGGCGAGCTGGGCGCCGAACAGGCTGGAGCCGAGGATCCACATCTCGACCCGCGCGCCGCGCCCCGGCACGGCGACCACGCCGAGATCGGGATCGCCGGTGAAATGCGCGCGCAGCTCGACGACATTGCGGGGGAATTCTTCCGCCTCGGTCATGAAGTCGCGGCGCAGGGCGCGCATGACGCGGCCGTCCGCGCCGGGCGCGCGGCCCAGGCCCAGATCGACGCGACCGGGGAACAGCGCGTCGAGCGTGCCGAACTGCTCGGCGATCACCATCGGCGAATGATTGGGCAGCATGATGCCGCCCGAGCCGATCCGCATGGTCCGCGTGGCGCGGCCGGCCTCGGCGATGATGAGCGCGGTGGCGGCCGCCGCGACTCCCTCCATGCCGTGATGCTCGGCGATCCAGTAGCGATGATAGCCTTGTGCCTCGGCATGGGCGGCGAGCGGGCCGACGCGGCGAATGGCGTCCGCGCTGGTTTCACCCTCGACGACGTTGACGAGGTCGAGGAAGGAGAGCTTGGTCATGCGGAGAAGATGGGCTTATCCGTCGCATTTCGCAACGGGATTGCTAGGTTCTGGATGAGGCAGCGCAAACCCATACGCCGAATGGCTGCCATAGTTGGAAAACGGACACACCAATCCCCGTTCGCCCTGAGCGAAGTCGAAGGGCCCGGCTGAGCCGCAGGCGAAGCCCACTTCGCTCGCTCAGTAGGGCCCTTCGACTGCCGGGCTCAACAATAACAACCTCTCCGTCCGAACCGAACGGAAGGGACGCAACGGCAGGAACCGGATCGCAAACCGGCAGTCCGCCAGGCCCTGGAGTCCTGCCTTCGCAGAAGCACGGATGTCCGCGGCCAGACCGCTGGCGACCGGTCAGGCCGCCAGCCCGATCTCCTCCGCATTCGCCCAGTTGCCGTGCAGGCCGAAGCGCAGGGCGAAGGGGATGTGGATGGTCGCGACCGGGCCTTTCTCGATCTTCAGCGCCTCGAAGATGAGCAGATCGCTCTTGTGATCGGCGAGGCGATTGCAGACCTGGACGATCCAGCCGTCGCCTTCCGGCGCATCCTTGCTGCGCGGGATGAAGGCCGGTTCCTGCAGCGAGGAGGTGGGGCCGCACCACCAATGCTGCTCCTTGCCGGTTTGGTGATCGATGAGGAACAGGCAGTTCATCAGGAAGCCGCCGGCGCTGCCGCCCTTCAATTCGACCGGACGGCTCATGTCCATCTCCAGCATCCAGCCGTAGCGATAGGGGAGGCCGGTGAAGCGGTCGTCGATGCGGGGGAACTCGCCGGCCGTCTCGGTGAGTCGGGTCACGCTGTCGAATTCGTCGCTGTTGGACGCCATGTCCACCGTCCAGCGGGTGAGGTGGCTCATCGCCTGCTGCGGGTTGAACGGCGCGCCATGCACGTCGGGAAAGAAGGGGAACATGTTGTTCTCCGCTTCCGGCGTGTCGAAATGCACCTTGGTGCCTTCCTGGAAGGCGTTCATCACATGGCTGGCGAAGCAGTTGTCGCGCTTGAACCAGCGGATATCATCGGCCTTCACATCGTCGCGGCGGGGGATGATGCCGAGATAGACAGGCAGGGTGGTGTCGAAGCCGAAATGCGGCAAACCCTTCTCCAGCCGCTCCCAGCTGCCGATCGAAGGCACGATGTGCAGCACGAGATAATCCTGCGTCACGCCGAAATCATGCATCATGCAGTAATAGGGCGCCTTGAACCACACCTCGCGGAGCAGCTCGCCCTGCGGACTCACCTCATAGTAGCAGACATCGTCGGTGCACAGGCCACTGGCGGCATAGCCGATGGCGATCATGTTGCCGGTGCGCGGGTCGATCTTGGGATGAGCGGTGAAGGTCTGGCCGGTCATCTTGCCGCCGAACTTCTCGAAGCCATAGGTCTCCATCGTCGCCGGGTCCATGAGCAGCGAGGGGCTGTCCTCCTTCATCGCCCAGAGCTTGCCGGCGAAGATGAAGGCATTGGTGTTGGCGGTGGAGCGGATCTCGCCCTTGACCGATTCGTCGTCGGTGAGCGGATTGCGATAGGCGCCGAACAGCGCCTTGCCGGCCTGATTCTCCAGCTTCCACTTGTTGGTCTTGGCCCAGCGCTGGCGGATGTCGCACTGGCCGTCATGGATGTGGAAGCGGGTGATCATGCCGTCACCGTTGAAGCTGATGTCGTCGCCCAGCCGCGGCGGGAACTGCGGATCGGGCTGGACGCGGAAGAAGGCACCATTGAGCTCGGGCGGAATCGTGCCCTCATGGACCAGGTTGGGGATGTCGCATTCGATTCGCGACGGGGCGTTGAAGCCGGTGAAAGCGGGTGTGTCAGGAAAATGGGCCATGGGTTGCTCCTCTCGCTGGGAATTGTATGCTGTGCTTACGAAATGAGCAAAGGCTTTGCGCTCGATCAAAGTTTGCGCTCGACTAAAGTTGGTGCGATCAGGTCCGCGAAGGGAAGATGATATTGCAGGCGCGTGAAAGCCAGGCCGCGGCAAAGCCATCCGATGCCGAATGTCCGAACGAGGCAAGCGACCGCCCGGGCCTGGACGATCTCGACATCGGCGCGATCGATGAGATCATCGGCTTCCACATCCGCCTGGCGCATGGCGCCACCTATCGTCATTTCACCGAGACTTTCTCCGAGCTTGGGCTCACCCAGAAGATGGTGTCGGTGCTCTGGCTCATCGCCGACCATCCGAACATCGCACAGGCGGATATCGGCCGCCGGCTGCAGATGGATCGGGCGACGACCATGGCGATCGTCAACCGGCTCGAAGCGCGCGACCTGTTGCGGCGCGGCGCCTCGACCCAGGACCGGCGACGGCAGACGCTGACGCTGACCGCCGAAGGCCAGGCCGCGTTCACCGATGCGCGGCGGGCGATCGAGGAGCATGAGAAGTGGCTCAAGTCGCGCTTCACCAAGCGCGAAGCGACGTTGCTCATCGAATTGCTGCGACGTATTCACGAATAGAATCGGCTCGTCTCAAGGGCCGACATTGAAAGAAAAGGGTAGGGGACGCACAGATGGCCGCAACGGATCCACGCCAGATCATTGCCGAGAGCCCGATGTCGGCGCGGCAATGGATCGTCGTCATCCTCATGGTGCTGCTCAATGCGCTGGACGGGTTCGACGTGCTGTCGAGCGCTTTCGCTGCGCCGGGAATCGCGCAGGAATGGGGTATTCCGCGTGATGCGCTCGGTGTCGTGCTGTCCGCCGAGCTGATCGGCATGGGCTTCGGATCGGTGCTGCTCGGCGGGGTCGCGGACCGTATCGGCCGCAAGCCCTCGATGCTCTTCTGTCTCGTGCTCATGGCAGCGGGCATGTTCTTGGCCGGCCATGCCGGCTCGGTCGACGCGCTGATCGTCTGGCGGCTGCTGACCGGCTTCGGCATTGGCGGCATGCTGGCCGCGACCAACGCCGTGACCGCCGAGACTTCCAGCCGCGAAGGCCGTAGCCTCGCCATGGCGCTCTATGTGATCGGCTATCCGCTCGGCGCCGTGATCGGCGGCATCATCGCCCAGCAATGGCTGCTGGTCGCGTTCGATTGGCGTGCGGTCTTTGATTTCGGCGCGATCGTCACGGCTGTCATGATCCCGCTGGTCGCGCTGCTGGTGCCCGAGACACCGGCCTATTTCGAGGCGCGGCGCCCGGCCGGCGCGGTCGAGAAGATCAATCGTTCCCTGAAGGCGTTCCGCCTGCCGCTGATCGATGCGCTGCCGGAGAAGCAGGCCGAGGCGGCCAAGCCCAAAGTGTCGGATATCCTCGCCAAGCCGGCGCTGCGCAAGGTCACGCTGCTGCTCGCCTTCGGCTATATGTGCCACACCGTCACCTTTTATTATATCCTCAAATGGGCCGTGAAGATCGTCGCGGACTTCGGCTACCCGCCGCCCCAGGCGGCGAGCGTGCTCACCATCGCCAATGTCGGCGGCGCAGTCGGCGGCGCCCTGTTCGGCTTCCTCATGAAGAAGTGGGACATCAAGGCACCCACCGTCGTCATGCTGATCCTGAGCTCGCTTGCGGTCTGCGCCTTCGGCATCGCCAAGCAGACGCTGTGGGGCTGGCAGCTCTCGACCTTCCTGACCGGCTTTTTCACCAATGCCGCGATCGTGGGCTATTATTCGGCCTTCGCGCTGGGCTTCCCGGCCTATGCCCGCGCCACCGGCACCGGCTTCGTGCTGGGGATCGGCCGTCTCGGCGCGGCCGGCTCGCCGATTCTGGCGGGGCTGTTGTTCCGCTGGCTGGGCAATGACCAGCTCTTCGCTGTCTCAACGATCATGGCGCTGGGCTCGATCCTCGCGCTGATCCTGCTGCTCATCCTTCCGCTGCGGGATGCGGACGAGGCGGCGGCGGCACAGGGATGAGGCAGCGTCCGTCCGGGCCGCCAAATCCTCTACCGTTTCAACGAAAAATCCCGGAGCGGGATGCCCGTTCGCGGGTTTACAGCACCACCCGCAACACTTCGTCAGGCCGGGCCAGCGCGAACAGGCTGAGGCCGGCGGCGCGGGCGCGGGCGGCGGCCATGCTGGTGGGCACCGAGATGGTGACGAGACTGGTGGCGCCGGCGCGGACGCTCTTTTCAACGATCTCGTAGCTGCAGCGCGCGGTCGAGAGGATGAAGCCATCGGCCATGGTCCGGCCGGCGCGGGCCATGGCGCCCACCAGCTTGTCCAGCGCATTGTGGCGGCCGACATCCTCGCGTACGGTGACGATCACGCCGCTGGCATCGACGAACGCCGCCGCATGCATCCCGCCGGTCGCGCGATTGCCCGGCTGGTGATCGCGCAGCGCTTCGAGCGCGCGGAAGATGGCGGCCGGCTCGATCGGATCGTGGACGGCGACAGGGGGCAGGGGCCGCGCGATGGCCTCCAGATTGTCGATGCCGCACAGGCCGCAGCTCGATTCGGCGACACGCGTGCGCACCCGTTCGGCAAGCTGCTCGATGGGAAGGGACGCGATGGCCGCGCGGGCGATCCAGCCCTTGTCGGTCTCGGCCAGATCGATGCCGGTCACGTCGCTGGCCGAAAGGGCCAGGCCCTCGGTGAGCGCGAAGCCGATGACGAAATCCTCCAGGTCCGCCGGGCTCGCCATCATGACCGCATAGGAAAGGCCGTTATATTCGAGCGCGACCGGCACTTCCGGGGCAAAGGGTCGCTCGATGGCGCGCGCGGTCCCATCCGGGCGGAGCGCGGTCAGCGGTGCGGCGATGAGATCGGCGTCGCTGGCCATGTCAGGCCGCGCGGCTGCTCCGGGCGGCGGCGACCTGCTCCATGGCCGCCCGCGCGACCGGCGAGAGCAGCGGCAGGCCGCTCTCCAGCGTCTGGCCGATCATGCGCGGGTCCCAGAAGGCGATGATGTGCCGCGCGGTCTCCTGCGCCGCCTTGTCGTCGGGCAGCGTCCCGAAATTGCGGGCGATCTGGTTGGCCATATAGGCGAGGCGATCGATGTCCATGGCCGCTATTCCGCCGCCTCGACCTCAATCTCGGACCTGATCCGCCGCGAGCGCTCGGACCAGCTGGCATAATCCTCCTGCCAGTCGGTCGGCCCGTTGGATGGCAGGACCTGCACGGCCGTCACCTTATATTCGGGGCAATTGGTCGCCCAGTCCGAATAGTCGGTGGTGACGACATTCACTTGCGCCGATGGGTGATGGAAAGTCGTATAGACCACGCCCGGCGCGACCCGGTCCGTGACCAGCGCGCGCAGCGTCGTCTCGCCGGTGCGGCTGGCGAGCTTCACCCAGTCGCCGTCCTTGATGCCCCGATTGTCCGCATCGCTTGGATGGATCTCCAGCACGTCGCCGTCATGCCAGAGCACATTGGGCGTGCGACGGGTCTGCGCGCCGACATTATACTGGCTGAGGATGCGGCCAGTGGTGAGCAGCAGCGGGAAGCGCGGCCCGGTCTTCTCGTCGGTCGGCACATAGTCGGTGACGATGAACCGGCCCTTACCACGCACGAAGCCGTCGACATGCATGATCGGCGAGCCGTCCGGAAATTTCTCGTTGACCGGCCATTGCAGCGAGCCGTCCCGCTCCAGCCGCTCCCAGCTGACGCCGGCGAAGGTGGGCGTCAGGCGCGCGATCTCGTCCAGTATCTCGGCCGGATGGCCATAGTGCCAGTCGAGGCCCATGGCGTTGGCGAGCAGCTGGGTGACTTCCCAATCCTCATAGCCGTTCGCCGGCTCCATCACCTTGCGGACCGGCTGGATGCGCCGCTCGGCATTGGTGAAAGTGCCGTTCTTCTCCAGGAAGGTCGAGCCGGGCAGGAAGATATGGGCATAGTTGGCGGTCTCGTTGAGGAACAGATCCTGCACGATGACGCATTCCATCGCCTTGAGGCCGGCCGCGACATGATGGGTATTGGGGTCGGACTGGAGGATGTCCTCGCCCTGGATGTAGATGGCGCGGAACGACCCGTCGAGCGCGGCGTCCAGCATGTTGTTGATCCGCAGGCCCGGCTCGGGATCGAGGGGTACGCCCCAATCCGCCTCGAACTGGCGGCGCACCGCCTCGTTGGAGATGTGGCGATAGCCGGTGAGTTCGTGCGGGAAGCTGCCCATGTCGCAGCTGCCCTGCACATTGTTCTGGCCGCGCAGCGGGTTCACGCCCACACCGGAGCGGCCGACATTGCCGGTCGCCATGGCGAGATTGGCGATCGCCATGACGGTCGATGAGCCCTGGCTGTGCTCGGTGACGCCGAGGCCATAATAGATCGCGCCATTGCCGCCGGTCGCATAGAGGCGCGCGGCGGCGCGGACTTCCTCGGCCGGGACCCTGGTCACCGGCTCCAGCGCCTCGGGCGAATGCCGTGCGTCGGAGACGAAACGGGCCCAGTCCTGATATTCGTCCCAGTCGCAGCGCTCCCGGACGAACGCCTCGTTCGCGAGGTCCTCGGTCACGATGACATGCGCCATGGCGGTCAGCACCGCGACATTGGTGCCGGGCTGGAGCGCGAGATGATGGTCGGCCTGGATGTGCGGCGAGCGGACCAGGTCGGTCCGGCGCGGATCGATGACGATGAGCTTCGCGCCCTCGCGCAGGCGCCGCTTCATGCGGCTGCCGAACACGGGATGCGCGTCGGTCGGGTTGGCGCCGATCACCAGGATGACGTCCGCGTCCATCACGCTGTCGAAATCCTGCGTGCCGGCCGAGGTGCCGAAGGTCTGGCTGAGGCCGTAGCCGGTCGGCGAGTGGCAGACGCGGGCGCAGGTATCGACATTGTTGGCGCCGAAGCCGGCGCGGACCAGCTTCTGGACGAGATAGGCCTCCTCGTTGGTGCAACGCGAGGAGGTGATGCCGCCCAGCGCGCGGGCGCCATGCTGGTCCTTGATGCGCTTCAGCTCGGCGGCGGTGTAGCGGATCGCCTCGTCCCAGCTCACCACCTGCCAGGGCTCGTCCAGCGACTTGCGGATCATCGGCCTGGTGATGCGGTCCTTGTGGTTCGCATAGCCCCAGGCGAAGCGACCCTTCACGCAGCTGTGGCCGCGATTGGCCTTGCCGTCCTTCCAGGGCACCATGCGCACCAGCTGCTCGCCGCGCATCTCCGCGCGGAAGGTGCAGCCCACGCCGCAATAGGCGCAGGTGGTGACGACGGCGCGCTCGGGCTTGCCGATCTCCTTCATCGCCTTTTCCTGCAATGTGGCGGTGGGGCAGGCCTGCACGCAGGCGCCGCAGGAGACGCATTCGGAGGAGAGGAAATCGTCGCTGGCGAGGCCCGCCGACACCTTGGAGTCGAAGCCGCGCCCGTCGATGGTGAGGGCCAGCGTGCCCTGCACCTCGTCGCAGGCGCGCACGCAGCGCGAGCAGACGATGCACTTGCTGGGATCGAAATCGAAATAGGGGTTCGAGATGTCGGGCATCTCGCCCAGATGATTCTCGCCGGAATAGCCGTAGCGCACGTCGCGCAGGCCGACGGCGGCCGCCTGATCCTGCAGCTCGCAGTCGTTGTTGTCCGAGCAGGTGAGGCAGTCGAGCGGATGGTCGGAGATGTAAAGCTCCATGACGCCCCGGCGCAGCTTCTGCAGGCGCGGCGTCTGGGTGTGGACGACCATGCCCTCGGCCACCGGCGTGGTGCAGCTCGCCGGCGTGCCGCGCGCGCCCTCGATCTCGACGAGGCAGAGGCGGCAGGAGCCGAACTGCTTGAGGCTGTCCGTCGCGCATAGCTTGGGGATCGAGCCGCCGGATTCGGCCGCGGCGCGCATCACTGTGGTGCCGGCGGGCACGGTGACGGCGCGGCCGTCGATGGTCAGCGTGACCTGCGTCCCGGCGGTCGAGGCGGGCGTGCCGAAATCGGCTTGCGGTTCATATCCCATGGCGTTCAACTCGTTCGAGGTCGGCGACCGTATTGATATTAGCAGGTTCGCGCGCGAATTTCACGGGCCGTGCTGAAATGCGCGTCGCAAAGCCCTTGATGGCGTGCGTCTCGGTGCTTTCAAGCAGGGCGAGCGCCGAATCGGCCGCTTCGGTCGGCCAGAGGCCGATGACGGGCAGGCTCTCGGCATAAGCGGGCAGCGGAAAGAGCCGCGCCACCAGGTCGGCCGGCAGGTCATAGGCGTCGCAGGGCGCGGTGAGGACGGCGCGCAGGCCCAAGGCGCGCGCTTCCAGCAGCGCCGCCGCGATGCCGCCGAGCGGGCCGAGGCCGGGCGTGGGCTGGTCGGGGATGCCGCGCAGTCCCTCATGGCTGCGGCCGACCACGACCACCTCGCGCACCTGCGGCGCCAGCACCTCGCGGACATGATCGATGAGGGCGCGGCCGCCCAGCGTCGCGAGCGCCTTGTCGCTGCCGAAGCGGGTCGACCGGCCGCCGGCAATGATTGCGCCCAGGATGGCGCTGCGATCGGGCGGAAGCAGGCCGGCGCAGCAGCTCATCCGACCGTCTCGGGCTGGCGGGCCTTGACGCCGAAATCCTCCGGCCAGTGCTTGAGCGCGCTCATCACCGGATAGGGGGTGAAGCCGCCGAGCGCGCAGAGCGAGCCGAACTTCATCGTCTCGCACAGATCCTCCAGCAGGACGATCTCGTCCTCGAGGCTGCGGGTGGTGCGGGGCGCATTGTGCATCTGCGGCAGCGTCTCGACCGTGTCGCGGCCGCGCGGGGCGCGGGCGAGGATGCGGTCGATCAGCTCCTTGCCGCGCGTGGAGCCGATGCGGCAGGGCGTGCATTTGCCGCAACTTTCCGCCGCGCAGAACTCCATGGCGAAGCGCGCCATGTCCGCCATGTCGACCGTATCGTCGAACACGGTGATGCCGCCATGGCCGATCAGCGCGTCGACCGCGGCATAGGCCTCATAGTCGAACGGGATGTCGAATTGGTCGGGGGCGAGATAGGCGCCCAGGGGGCCGCCGACCTGCACGCCCTTGACCGGCCGGCCGCTCTGCGTGCCGCCGCCGATCTCGTTGACCAGCTCGCCCAGCGTGATGCCGAACGCCGTCTCGAAGAGCCCGCCATGCCGGATGTTGCCGGCGAGCTGGATCGGCATCGTACCGCGCGAGCGGCCCATGCCATAGTCGGCATAGGCCTTGGCGCCCTCGGCGAGGATAGTGGGCACGGCGGCGAGGCTCAGCACATTGTTGACGATGGTGGGCTTGCCGAACAGGCCTTCCAGCGCCGGGATGGGCGGCTTGGCGCGGACCTCGCCGCGCTTGCCCTCCAGGCTGTTGAGCAGCGAGGTCTCCTCACCGCAGACATAGGCACCGGCGCCTTCGCGCACTTCCAGCACGAAGGGCGCGACGATGCGAGCGCTCGCGCGGATTGCGGCCTCCAGCTTGGCGATGGCGTGGGGATATTCCGAGCGGCAGTAGATATAGCCGCGCGTCGCGCCCACCGCGAAGCCGGCGATCGCCATGCCCTCGATGAGCATATAGGGATCGCCTTCCATCACCATGCGGTCGGCGAAGGTGGCGCTGTCGCCCTCGTCGGCGTTGCAGACGATATATTTCTGATCGGCCCTCGCGCCGGCCACGGTGCGCCACTTGATGCCGGTCGGGAAGCCGGCGCCGCCCCGGCCGCGCAGGCCCGAGGCGAGCACTTCCTCGACAGTCGCTTCCGGGCCGATCTCCCGCGCGCGGGAAAGGCCCTTCCAGCCGCCGGTCGCCGCATAGTCCTCCAGACTGAGCGGGCGGGTCTTGCCGGCGCGGGCGAAGGTGAGGCGCTGCTGTTTCGCGATGAAGGGATGCGCGGCGACCGGCCCGATGCGGATGTCGTCGGCACCGCCGGCGAGGATGGCGGGCACATCGGCGGGCGTCGCGGGGCCGAAGCCGATGCCCTCGATCTCGACCAGCGGCTCCAGCCACTGCATGCCCCAGCTCGACACGCGCTCGACGGTGGCGCCGGCCTTCTCGAAGGCCTCGGCCACCTCGTCCGCGCCGCAGGCGATGGCCAGCGCGTCGTCGGAAATGCGGATTTTGATCGTCTCGGGCGCCATGTCAGGCCAGCTCCCGGATCAGCGCGTCGAGCTTCGCCCCGTCGAGCCGGGCGTGGACGGACTTGCCGATCATCGCATTGGGGCCGACGCTGCACAGGCCGAGACAATATATGGTCTCGATCGCCACCCGGTCGCCGGCGGCCGCCTGCGCATCCGCGACCAGCGCCTCGACGCCGCGCGCCTTGCAGGCCTCGGCGCGGCACAGCTTGAGCACCGGCTTCTCGGCCGGCGCGGACTTGAAGTCATGGTAGAAGGAGACGACGCCATGCACTTCCGCGCGGGTGAGGTTGAGCGCCTTGGCGATCTGGCGCTTGGCCTCCTCGCTCACATGGCCGAAGGTCGACTGGACATCGTGCAGGATCGGCAGCAGCGGCCCTTCGCGACCGATATGGTCGGCGATGATCTCGTCCAGCCGTGCGGATTGGCCGTCCGCCATGTCGCCGCTTCTCCTTCGACCCGATTTATAGGCAAATTCGTTTGTCCTACTGCCTATTTCCGTGCCGCAAGGCAAGCGGGAAGGCGGGCGCCCGGGTCAGGCGTTCGGGTCCGGGATCAGGATATGGCGCGTCGGCCGAACAGCCGTGGTCCTGCAGATGCGCGGCGCGAGGCTGGGATCACGCGGCGCGGAGTCAGCTCGCACAGCAGGGCCAGCGTCTGCGAGAAGCAGATGCGCAGCATCGAGATTTCATGGTCGATCGTGCCGGGCTGTTGCTGCTGCTCGATGCAGCGGCGGGCGGTGCGCTCGATCTCCGCGCTGATGTCGCCGAGGCGGCGCGCGCCCAGCTGGCGTGCCTCGCCCTTGAGCTTGTGCGCCGGATCGACCAGCGCGACCGCGTCGCCTTGCCCATGCGCCTGCTCGATCAGGGCGATGCAGCGCGCGCCGTCATCGCCGAAATAGCCGACCAGGCGGGAGAAATCCGGCCCCGCGGCGCGCAGGACGAGCATGAGGGCGGCCTCGTCGAACATCGGGATGGTGTAATAATGCGACATGACGTCTCGGCTCCGGGCAGCGATGCGCTTGGCTGGCCCGATTGTCGGCAGTCGGGGCTAACAGCCTGTTCACGATGGGCTCAATCGCATCCCTTCCGGAGATGATAGGCGTCATGATCGGCATGATGTTCGACCAGAATGGACCAATGGCGCTCCGCCGCCAGCGCCGGCACATCGATCCGCGCGACCGGATCGTCGGCGAGCAGCAGCACGGCATCATGCGCGCGCATCGCCCGCGCGGCGCGCAGCACCGGCCAGGGGCATTTGAGGCCGCGCGTGTCGATCCGCGCCGGTTCAGCGCTTCTTGTCATAGGGATTGCGCGTGCTGCGCAGGTTGAGCCGGATCGGCACGCCGGAGAAATCCAGCTCGCGGCGCAGGCCATTGACCAGATAGCGACTGTAGCTTTCCGGCAGCTCGTCGAGCCGCGTGCCGAACACGACGAAAGTGGGCGGGCGGTTGCGCGCCTGGGTGATGTAGCGCAGCTTGATGCGCCGGCCGCCGGGGGCAGGCGGGGGATTGGCCTCCAGCGCCGTGTCGAACCAGCGGTTGAGCAGCGCGGTCGGCACGCGCTGCGACCAGCGCGCGCGGGTCTCGAAGGCGACCTTGAGCAGGTCGTCGAGGCCCTTGCCGGTCGCGCCGGAGAGGGTGAGCAGCGGCACGCCGCGCACCTGCGCCAGGCTCTCGTCCAGCGCCTTGCGCACGCCCTGGTAGAGCGCCGAGCCATTCTCGGCGACGTCCCACTTGTTGAGGCCGATGACGAGCGCGCGGCCCTCGCTCAGCACCTTGTCGGCGATCTTGAGATCCTGCGCTTCGAGGCCCTTCGTGGCGTCGAGCAGCAGCACGACCACCTCGGCGAAATCGACCGCGTGCAGTGCGTCGGCGACGGAGAGCTTCTCCAGCTTGTCCTGCACCTTGGCGCGCTTGCGCATCCCGGCGGTGTCGATGAGGCGGACGGGGCGCTGGCGGCCGTCCGGCGCGGTCCACAGCCAGTCGATCGCGATGCTGTCGCGCGTGATGCCGGCCTCGGGGCCGGTGATGAGCCGCTCCTCGCCGAGGATGCGGTTGATGAGCGTGGACTTGCCGGCATTGGGCCGGCCGACGATGGCGAGCTTGAGCGGGGCATCCTCGCTCTCCTCCTCGCCGGTTTCGGCCTCATCCTCGTCCCGCTCCACGAACGGGAGGATCGCCTGGAACAGGTCCGCCATCCCCTGGCCATGCTCGGCCGAGATGGCGACGGGCTCGTCGAAGCCGAGCGCGAAAGCCTCCATGATGCCGGGCTCGGCCGCTGCACCTTCGGCCTTGTTGGCGAGCAGCACGACCGGCGTATCGCTGTCGCGCAACCAGCGGGCGATATGCTCGTCGAGCGGGGTGAGGCCGGCACGCGCGTCGATCATGAATAGCGCGACGGCGGCGCCCTGCACGGCTGCCTCGGTCTGCGCGCGCATCCGGCCGGGGAGGGATTGCGGATCATCCTCCTCGAAGCCGGCGGTGTCGACGATGCGGAATTTGAGGCCGAGCAGCTCGGCGTCGCCCTCGCGCCGGTCGCGGGTCACGCCGGGGCGGTCGTCGACCAGGGCGAGCTTCTTGCCGACCAGCCGGTTGAACAGCGTCGACTTGCCGACATTGGGCCGGCCGATGATGGCGACGACGGGAAGCATGGGCGGACGAGATCCTGACAGAGAGAGTGCCGGCGCGCCTGCTCGCGCGACGGAGACGCTGTTAGCATGCGGGCGGCGTGGACACAAAATCCGCTGCCCGGCCTCGCAGGCCGTTGCAAACTGCCCTCAGCGATAGGCCGTGAGCCGGCCGTCGTCGGTCAGCACATAGAGGATATTGTCCGCCACGATCGGCGGCAGCGAGAGCCCCTGGTCGAGATCCTCCTCGTGCAGCACCTTGCCGTCCGTCGGGTCGAGGAAGGCGAGGGCGCCTTCGGTCGAATCGAGGATCAGCTTGTTGCCGGCCAGGATCGGTCCATGCCAGCGGATCGCGCCTTCCTTCTTGCGCGGCTTGCGCCAGGCGGGCAAGTCCGCGATCCAGCGCACCTTGCCGGTCGCCCGCGCGATGCAGAAGACGCGCGAGCGATCGGTCACGACGAACACCCAGTCGCCGACGACCAGCGGCGTGGAGATGCCGCCGATATTGAGCTCCCACAGGCGCTGGCCGGAGGTCAGCTCATAGGATGCCATGCGGCCGCCTTCGCCGATCGCGAACACGCGGCCGCGATCGATCACCGGATCGGCATCGATGTCGGTGAGCGTGCCGACCGAGGTCGAGATGCTGGTGCGGCTCAGCGCATCGCCCCAGAGCGTGCGGCCATTCTCGTAGCGATAAGCGGTAAGCTCGCCCGAGCTGTAGCCCGCGATGACCGAGCCCTGCGCTGCCGCAGGCGCGGCGACGCCGAACACATTGGTCGATTCGATCGTGCCCGTATCCTGCCAGACGACGGTGCCGTCGGTCTCGCTGAGCGTGAAGAGCTGGTTGTCCTGGCTCATCACATAGACATTGCCGTTGGAAAGCGTCGGCGATCCGCGCAGCGGGCCGCCGGGTCGCACCTTCCAGACGACCGTGCCATTGGTGGCGTCCAGCGAGGCGACATCGCCTATGCCCGTCGTCGCGAAGACATGACCGCGCACATAGCTGACGCCGCCACCGAACTCGACATTGCCCTTGTCGTCGGGCGAGCGGATGCTGGCGGTCCACAGTTTCTGGCCGGTCTTGGCATCGAAGGCGCTGACCACCGCATTGGTGTCGATCACGAACAGCTTGCCATCGGCCACCACCGGCGGCGAGGCGAGCCGGGTGCGCGAGCCGCCGCCGGCGATGTTGGCGGTCCAGACGCGCGTGGTGCCGTCGCCCAGCGCGACATGGCCGATCGTCTTGGCCGCGTTGCCGCCGGACTGGGACCAATCGGGATTCACCTGCGGCGGGGGCAGGGTGACGGTCACATTGGCCAGCGAGGCGTCTGCCTCCACCACCTCGGTCGTGCTGAGAATGGGCGTGCGCTGACCCGTCACCGGTGTCTTGGGTTCGTTCTTGCGCCCGATCCCGCAGCCGGCGAGCACCAGCACCAGCGACAGTGCGAGGCAGCCCCGGCGGGCCGCCATCTTCCTCGTCATCGGCATCATCTCAACGCGCCCCCTGCGTAGCGGGCGGCGGCGTCTGTCCGCCTGGAGCGGCCGGCGCGGGGGCCTGCGTCGAGATCGGCGGCAGCGTCACGCCGGAAGCGAGCATGCTGGCGATCTGGACGGCACGCAGCTTGATCGATTCCGGCACGCCGGGATCATTGGCGATATTGCCCATGAGCGTGCCCGCCTCGCGGTTCTTGCCCATGCGCAGCAGTGCGATGGCGGTCAGCTCGCCGGCGCTGCCGAACCAGGGATTGCCGGGGACCGCGAGCGTCTTGAGCGCGTCGATCGCCTGCTGCGGCTGCAGTTGATCGAACTGGAGCGCGATCTTGCGGACCAGCGCGGCGTCCTTCATCGGTTGGAGCGCATTGGGATCGGCTATGATCGCGTCATAGCCCGCGATGGCGCCGCGAACATCGTTGGTGCCCGCCGCCAGCGCCGCTTTCGCCAGCTGCGCCTCGGCCTTGTAGGCCGCGCCGCCGTCGGCCACGATCTTGTCGTAGGCCTGCTGGTCGATCCGGGCGCCCTGCGCGGACTTGAGGAACGTGGCGAACTGCTCGCTATTGGCCTCCGCCCGCTTCTGCACATGATTCTGCCAGAAGAGCCAGCCGGCAAAGGCCGCAAGGCCGAGGATCACGAGCGCGATCACGGCACGTCCATAGCGGGTCCAGAAGGACAGGAGCTCGTCCTGCCGGACCGCGTCATCCACTTCGCGGATCAGGGCATCGGTCTGATGTGGCGTCAGGGCCAAGTCGGGTCTCCACAGAAGGAAAGGGATGCGCAGGGCTTGTGCGGCGGCGGACATTAGCGGCGGCTGAACCCCAAGCAAATCACTTTTTGGCGGTGTAGAGCTGCGCCTCGCCGGGGAAGCTGCGGGCGCGCACGTCGGCGGCATAGGCGGCGGCGGCCTCGCCGATCGTCGTGGCGATGTCGGCATAGCGCTTGACGAAACGGGGCGTGCGCTCGAACAGGCCGAGCATGTCGTCGATCACCAGCACCTGGCCGTCGCATCGAGGCGAAGCGCCGATGCCGATGGTCGGGCAGGCGACCGCGGCGCTGATCTCGGCGGCGATCGGCTCCATCACGCCCTCGATCACCAGGGCGAAGCAGCCGGCCGCATCGACGGCGCGCGCATCGTCCATGATCTTGTGCGCCTCGGCCGCGTCGCGCCCGCGCGGGCCATAGCCGCCGAGCGCGTTCACGGCCTGCGGCGTCAGGCCGACATGGGCGCAGACCGGGATGCCGCGCGTGGAAAGGAAAGCGATCGTCTCCGCCATCGCCGCGCCGCCCTCCAGCTTGACCGCGGCCGCGCCGGTCTCCTTGAGCAGCCGCGCCGCGCTCTCGAAGGCCTGCTGCGGCGAAGCCTCGTAGCTGCCGAACGGCATGTCGATGACGACGACGCTGCGATAGCTGCCGCGCACCACCGCTGCGCCGTGCGCCGCCATCATCTCGAGCGTGACGGGCACACTGGAGGGCAGGCCGTAGATCACCTGGCCGAGCGAATCCCCGACCAGAAGCATGTCGCAATGCGGATCGAGCAGCTGCGCCTGCCGGGCGGTGTAGGCCGTGAGCACGACGATCGGCTCGGCGGTGACGCCATTTGCCTTGCGCGCGCGGATGGCGGGAATGGTGAGGCGGCGGATGGGCGCCGGTGTCGGATTGGCGCGGCTCGTCGCGGTGTCGAGCGTGTAGGTGGTGGACATGGCGCGCTCTCTAGCCCAAGCCGGCCGTCGGGGCTAGTCGCGCTGCCGGGCGGCCGTCAGCGGCTCGCCAGTTCCTTGAACATGTCGTCGGCCATCGCGGCCGTGCCGGTCTGGGACATGGCCGGATCGGAGTGCGTATCACTGTGCGACCAGAGGATGGCGGCGGTCGCCGCGAGCGCCAGCGCCAGCAGCGCCGCCACGACGATCAGCCCGCTGCCTCCCGGCTCCACGATGATCTTGGGCGGTTCCTTGCGCGGCATCTCCGAGGTCTCCGAATTGCTTAACTGCGCAAGCAACCCGTGAGAAGCCTCCTGGTTCCAGCCTTTTGCCGCGGATGCCGCCGATCAGGGCGCGGCGGCGATGATGGTGCCGCCCGAGGGGGGCAGCATATCCTCGTCCGGCGTGTCGACGCGCTCGGGGTAGATGAAGCCGAAGGTCGGATTCTCGCGCCTGCCCAAGGCCTTGCTCGGCCCATACCAGACCCGCACGGCGCTCCAGTCCCCCGCGTCCGAGACGTCGACGGCGAGCGCGGCGCGCTCGATGCGTCCGGGACCGGACCAGTTGGCATGATCGAGCAGGAGATGCCGCTCGTCGATGACCTGCTTCACCGTCGCGACATGGCCATAAGGCATGGCTGCGGTGGGCCGGAAGGCGAGGACGGCGCCGGGGCGCGGCGCCTGCCCACGCCTATAACGGCCTTCGGCATGCTGCCACCAGACGGAGGCATTGCCCCGGATCTGGATGCCGGAGACTGTCCGGGCATAGGGGACGCACTGGAGGCGAGCCTGCGCGGCTCCGGACGGGATGGCCAGTGCGAGGAGCAGCATGGCGGCTGGCAGCAGCGTTCGCGGACCGGCATGCCGACCGGCGGATCGCCTTGTTTGCCCTGTTCCCGATGCCTTGCGCGAAAATTTCCGAATCCGCCGGATACGACTCGACACTCCACCCAGCACCATTCGAACTCCCTGCGCGACCCGGATGCCCGCTGCTCCGTCAGGCCGCTGATATAAAGTATCATTCGGGGAGGAAATGCCGCCGGGCGACTGTCATCGCGTTTGAGTCACGGTTCGTCCGTGCAGCCATGGGCGAGCTGCAACCGCCAGTTGCGGATATGGCCCAGGGCAAGGATCAGCCCGCCCAGCGTCGTCAGGGCAGTCTCCATCGACGGCGCCACGCCGGCAAGCGCGCCATAGCCCATCAGCACCAGCCCGACGATCGCGAGCATGAGCGGCACGGCGCGGCCATGGCGGCGCCAGCCGAGCCAGATGGCGAGTGCGCTCAGCGGCAGGGCGAAGGCCAGCATCCAGCGATGGAAGCTTTCCGGCACGTCCAGGATAGTGGCGAGCGCCGGGATGGCCGCGATCAGGACCGGCAATGCCAGGCAGTGCAGCAGGCACAGGAAGGAGGCGGAGAGAGCCAGTCCGTCGAGGGCGGGCGAGGTCTTGTGCATGGATTGGGCTCCTGCATGCCCGCAGCGCGCAGGCCGTCGATGATATAATATATCATAGATGGTTCGACGGTTGCTCGGTTCAAGAGCGGCTCGTCAGGGAATCGGGAATTTTTTTGGACGATCCCCAATGGGTAGTCACCCTTGCGATTCAAGCGGACATGCTCTTTCCCCTGAAGGGAAGAAGGCTATAACCACCCGGCCCTGCCTACTGCCAGTCGGTCAGGCGGACACGGAGCTTGTCGAGCGCGGCTTTCTTGATCTGGCAGACGCGGGCGGCGCCGATGTCCAGCGTGAGGCCGATTTCCTCGAGGTTCATTTCCTCGACGAAATAGAGTTGCAGCACCATCGCCTCGCGCTGCGGCAGCTCGGCGATGCAGGCCGCGATCGTGCGCTTCAGCGCGTCCCGCTCGAGCAGGTCGTCGGCGCGTTCCGCGAGATCGGCGAACCACATGGACTGGTCGGAATAGACCTCGTCCATGCTCTCATGCTGCACCATCTCGGTGCCGTCGGCGAAGACGCGATAGGCGGCCGGGTCGAGCCCCAGCTCGGCGGCGACTTCCGCTTCGCTCGGCGCGCGGCGCAGGCGCTGCTCCACCGTGCGCCGCGCCTCCAGCAGGGTCTTGCGCCGTGCCACGGCGGACCGGCAGAGCGCCGAGTGGCGGCGCAGATGATCGATCATCGCGCCGCGCACGCGCATCTGGGCATAGGTCGCGAAGCCATGGCCCCGGTCCTCGAAGCCGTTGGCGGCCTCGACCAGCGCCACCATGCCGATCTGCAGCAGATCCTCGATGTCGATGGCGCCGGACACGCGGCCATGGACATGCCAGGCGATCTTGCGCACGAGCGGCATATATTGCCGGGCGAGCTGGTCCGGCGTCGTGATGGCCCGCCTGCCATAGGTCAGGCCCGCGACTTCGTGCTGCTGCTGTGCGCTATGCATGGCAGCGGCTTAGTGAAAAAGCCTTAAGCAAGCTTTTCCGGCGTATATTCAGATCGTTAAACATATTGTCGAACATCATCGCGAGCTTGTCTCATGCGGCCTGCAGGCGATCGGCGCGGCCCATGCGGCTCTCATTGCCGACGACCGCGACCACCTCGACCGGCTTGCCGTCCGGGATTTCCAGGAAGGAGAGCACCGGAATGTCCGGCAGATGCGGCCGGAACAACCGCGCGAGCGCGCGTCGGGCCACGGGCGAGGTGACGATGGCGAAGTTGCGCGCCTGCGCCAGCATGGGCCGCGCCGCCTCGCTCACCTGCTCGATGAGGCGCTGACCGAGGGCCGGCTCGATCGGATGCTGGGCATCGCCCGCGACGCGCATCGCCTGGGCGAGCAGGCCCTCCAGCTCGCCGTCCAGCGTGATGACCGGCAGCGGCATCTTCACCGGCACGATGCCCTGGATGATGAGCGCGCCGATCCGCTGGCGCACCGACTCGGTGAGCGCCTCGGTGCCGAGGTCGCCGCGGCCGACATCCACCATCGCCTCGGCGATGCGGCGGAAGTCCTTGAGCGGGATGCTTTCGGCGAGCAGGCTGCGGCAGAGCGCCGTGACCTGCGCGAGATTATAGGGCTGGGGCGTCAGGCCCTCGGCGAGCTGAGGGGCGGCATTCTTGAGGGTGTCGATCAGCTTGCGCGCCTCGTCCATGCCGAACAGCTCGGCGGCATTCTGCAGGATGAGGTGATTGAGGTGCGTCGCCACCACGGTCGAGGGATCGACGACGGTATAGCCGGCGACCACCGCCTCGCTGCGGCGCGCCGGATCGATCCAGACGGCGTCCAGCCCGAAGGTCGGGTCCTTGACGATGCGGCCGGTGATCGCCTGGCTGATGTCGCCGCTGTCGAGCGCCAGCAGGTCGTCCGGCCAGATCTCGTCCTCGCCCACCGCCACGCCGGCGATGGTGATGCGATACTGGTTGGGGCCGAGCGCCAGATTGTCCTTCACCCGGATCATCGGCACCACGAAGCCCAGCTCACGCGAGAGCTGGCGGCGGATGCCGGTGATGCGGCCCATGAGCGGCGCGTCCTTGCGCTCGTCGACCAGCGCGATGAGGCCGTAGCCGATCTCGATGCCGAGCACGGCGCCGTCCGAAACGTCCGACCAGTCGATATGGGCGGGGTTGGGCGCCGGCGCGGCTTCGGCCGGCGCTTCCTTCACCTGCTGCGCGGCCTTGCGCAGGCGCCAGGCGACGAACCAGGCGACCGCCGCGGCAGGGCCGATCATCAGATGCGGCATGCCGGGAAGGATGGTGAGCACTGTCAGGATGGCGGCGACCGGGATCCACGCCTTGCCGACGCCGAACTGCGAGGAGATCTGGCCGGATAGATCATGGTCGGAGGTGACGCGGGTGACGATGGAGGCCGCTGCGATCGAGAGCAGCAGCGCGGGCACCTGCGCGACCAGCGCGTCGCCGATGGCGAGCAGCACATAGGTCTGCGCCGCCTGTCCGATGGCGAGGCCATGGCTCACCACGCCGAGCACGATGCCGCCGATGATGTTGATGACGAGGATGAGGATGCCGGCGACCGCGTCGCCTTTCACGAACTTGGAGGCGCCGTCCATCGAGCCGTAGAAATCCGCCTCGGTGGCGACTTCCTGCCGGCGCTTCTTGGCCTCCTCGGGCGTCAGCAGGCCGGCGTTGAGATCGGCGTCGATCGCCATCTGCTTGCCGGGCATGGCGTCCAGGGTGAAGCGCGCCGAGACCTCGGACACGCGGCCGGCGCCCTTGGTGATGACCACCAGGTTGATGATCATCAGGATGGCGAACACGAACAGGCCGACCACATAGTCGCCGCCGATGAGGAAATGGCCGAATGCCTCGATGACATGGCCGGCCGCGTCCGATCCGGTATGGCCATTGACCAGCACGACACGCGTCGAGGCGACGTTGAGCGCGAGGCGCAGCAGCGTCGCGAACAGCAGCACCGTCGGGAAGCTGGAGAAATCGAGCGGCTTGGTCGCGTTGAGTGCGACCATCAGCACGGCGAGGCTGATGAGGATGTTGGTGACGAAGCCGATGTCCAGCATGATCGCCGGCACCGGCACCACCATGAACATGACGAGCGCCAGGATGGCGATCGGCAGGATCGCTCCCTTGGCGGTGCGGGTCCAGATCTTGCCGTTGATGTCGCTGCGGGTCATGGGCGGCGATTACCTTCCGAAGGTGGCGAGCATGAGATAGGCGAGCCGCGCCGTCTCGGGGCGCGGGGCGAATTCGGGATAGGGCCGGCCCTGGGCGAGCAACTGCTGCATCGCGAGCTGATCCTCGCCGGAGAGCGCGTCTTCGTCCGCCGGCAGGTCCGGGTCGGCGTCTGTAGCGAGCTGCTGCCGGGCGATGCGCAGATAGTCGGCCGGCTGGACATAGCGGCCGCCGGCCGGGAGATCGCTGTCGATACCGCCGGATCGCCCGGCCATCTGGGCGCCGTTGCTGAGCTTGTCGGCGAGCAGGTCGCGGATTTCGGCGAGGCTGCGCGCCTGGCCCTGGCGATCATAGAAGATGCCGGCATTGGCGCGGGCGGCGGCAGGGAACAGCGCCGCGCCGGACGCGCCCGGCGCGCTGTTCAGGGTGGTGAGGAATTTGGCGGCGCCGGCCGCGCCGAGGAAATGTGCCAGATAGAGATCGACCGACTCGGCGCGGCGCCCGATGCGCTGCTCGAGATAGGCGCGATTGTCGGATGCCAGCTCGGCGGCCATGACCGAGGCGGTCTCGGGATGGCTGCGCAGGCCGAGGATCTGCTGGCGCAGCTGCGGATCGGCGACATGATAGCGGCCGCCGGCGGTGCGCTGGATCGCGTCGGCCGCCCAGCCCATGCCGTAGTCGGCGCCATGATCGTTGATGACCGCGAGCCAGCTCTGGTCGAGGAACTGGTAGAGACCGGTGGCGCTCGAGGTGCGCGCGCGCGCATTCGGGTCCATGCTGCTTTCGATCTGCGCCTGGCCGAGCAGATAGCCGAAATCGACGCCGGTGCGCCGGCTGGCGAGCGCGATGGCCTGATGGACGCGGCCGGGCGTGCCGGCGGCTGAGCCGTTGGGCAATCCATTGACGGCGGTCATGGTCGGCGGGCAATCCCCTGTTGGCACCGGGGATAAGACAGCAAGGATCGTGCCAGATTGGGAGGGCGCGCGCTGCCTCAAATCAGGGCGAATGGGGTCGTTACTGTTGAGCCCTGCGGAACGCCGACGCCGGACGCGGCTTCTAGCGCACGCGATGATAGAGAGGTTGCGGCGTGTCGGGATTGCGGGCGGCGATCGCCATGTGCATCCGGCCACTGAGGTCCGCGAGCAGATGGGCGAGGCGGCGCGAGCCTTCGAGTTCCTCGATCAGCTCGGCGATGCGGGCCTTGAGCTGGGAATCCCCCCGCCAGGCGCCGACCGCCTGGACGTCATGGAGCGCGGCGCGGAACCGCTCGGTCGCGGCGTCGATGGTGTCGAGGTCGGCGGCTTTCATGGCCGCTCGCAGATCGGCGGCGGCTTGGGCGAGATGATCGATCAAGGCGAGCGACATGGCGCTCATTTCCCTCAATATGTCGTCAATGACGCGCGACCGGCAGGTCGAGGTCGAGCATCTTCTCGGCGATCCTGTCGGGATCGACCGGATAGTTGCCGGCGGCGATCGCCTGCTTGACCCGCGCAACGCGCTCGATGTCGATCGGCGCGCCCTGCGCGGCCATGCGCGCGCTCGGGTTCGCGGCCAGTTCCTCGGCTTCGGCGGTCGGCGATGCCGGCAGGCTGCTCGCCTTGGCGGCCGGCCGCGCCTGTCCGGTCTCGCGCAGCTTGGCGGCCTCGAGGGCGGCGCTCAGAGCCTGGCCAACCGAATTGATCATCGCATCATCCTTTCTGTCCGACCCGACTATATACGGATCGGTTCAGGAAAGCTTAAATTCCCGGGATACGCACGATCCCGGCCCGCTCGACGCGGGCCATGACCGGCGCGGCGCGCATGTCCTGCCTGACCCGGATCAGCGCGCCGACGGCGCCGTCCTCGTCCGCGATCATCTGGCGCGACACGCGGAAACCGCCGCTGCCGGCCACCAGTTGCACCGGATCGCCGCGCTTGATGACGGCGATTGCGGCTTCGGCCGGCATGGCGCCGAGCTGCGTGGCCGGCGCCGCGCCGGCGACCAGCGGCACGCGGATGCGCCAGCCGATGCTGGGGCAGGAGACGGTCGCGGCGCCCAGGGTCGGGCCGTCCACAACCGGCGTGACGGGGCAGGCGGCGAGACGCAGGCGCCGGTCGATCGGCGCGACCGGACCGCCCGGCTCGCCCCGATTGGCGCCCATGCTCATCGCGACCAGGCTGTCCAGCCGGTCGAGATTCTCGAAATTCTGCGCCGCTGCGGGCGTGGCGCAGCCCAGCGACAGCAAAAGCGTCATCAGGAAGGCGCGCAGGATAAGGCGAGGCTTGTCGATCATGCCGGAAGGAACTCCGTGGGAATTTTTCGATCCACGGATCAGCACAGCAAGGAATGTGCCAGACATTCGCCGGAGCGCATGTCCGGCTTTCGGCAAGGCGACCCTAATGCACCGCGAAGGGTTTCTCGACGATGCGGATGATCTGCCGGCCGGGCGCTTCGCTATCGGGTTGTTCGGCGAGGCCTGCGATGCGCAGGCGTCCGGCGGGTATGCCCTCCGCAGACAAGGCGCGTGCGACCGCGCCGAGCCGGGCCGCCGCCAGGTCCCAGCTATCGAAGCGGCGCGAGTTGGCGTCGAGGCCGATCGACTGGATCTGCACTATCTTCCCTGAGTTTCCGAACGACGCGGCGGCCTGCGCGAGGCGAGCGCGCCCATCCTTGCTCAGCAGCGCCTCGCCGGGCTCGAACAGCGTGGAAGCGACCAGATCGACCTGCAGCGGCGCATCGATCGCGCCGAAATAGCTGCCGATGCCGGCCAGCGCCGCGTCGCGTTGCGCCTGGTTCGCCTGCAGCAGCACGAAGAAGCCGAGCAGCAGCAGGCAGAGATCGGCGAAGCTCAGCGCCCAGCGTATGCGGCCGGCGCGGTTCATGCGACCTCGCGCATGCCGGGCTTGCGGGGGGGCGCCGCTTCTCGTCGGGCGATGGCGATGATGCGGTCCGCCAGCGCCCGCTGCCAGGCCAGCTCGCGTTCGGAGAGGCCGGCGAGGCGATTGGCGATCGGGCCGGCGATCATGTTGGCGAGGATCATGCCGTGCAGCGTGGTGAGCAGCGCCAGCGCCATGGCCGGGCCGATCGTCGCCGGATCGCGCATCCCCGCGAACATGCCGATGAGGCCGATGATCGTGCCCGCCATGCCCATGGCCGGCGCCGCATCCGCGCAAGCGTTCCAGAAGGCGACGACCTGCGCATGGCGCGCGCGGCGGTCGGCGATCGCCTGATCGATCCACAGGGCGAAATGGTCGGTGTCCACGGCATTGGCCAGCCTGTTGAGCGCCTGGGCGACGAACGGATGGGCGGCGCGCAGCCGGTCCGCGCGCGCGAGGCCGTGCAGATGCATCACCGCTTCGACACGGAACAGCAGCGCGCGGGCCTGGTCGCGGTCATCGTCCGGTCGCGCGCGCACGAGCGGGCCCAGCGCCGCGAAGGCGCGGGCCGCGGTGTGGGTGCCGGTCTGCGCGGCGGCGATGGCGAGCGCGCCGAGCAGGACGATCAGCAGCGGCGCCGGCGCCAGGAAATGAACGAGAAGATCACTCAAGGCCGGCCGCGTCCCCCTTGCCGCTGCGACCGGCAACAGATTGCCGCCGGCCGGCAAGAATCTGCCGCCCAGGCCGCACCTGCCGCCGAAAGGCGCGGAAATCCGTCTGTTCGCGCTGCCGTATCGAATGGCGGGCACGGATTGGCACGGCCTTTGCAGCCCTTACCCTGCGGGCATGGGACCTGCTCGGACCGGAGCCTCTCATCCGGTCAGAACGGCCCGGCGCGACGGACTTTTAGGGAAGGCACGAAAAAATGTCGGTCGAAGACAGTTTGTTCGGCATCCATGGCAAGGCGCTGGCGCTGCGCTCGCAGCGGCTGGAGCTGCTTGCCTCCAACATCGCCAATGCCTCGACGCCCGGCTACAAGGCGCGCGACATCGATTTCCAGCAGGCACTCGCCGACGCGACGGGCGAGCAGGGCACGGTCGCCGGCGCGCTCGAGAAGGCGATGGGTTACCGCATCCCGATCCAGCCCAGCGCGGACGGCAACACGGTCGAGATGTCGACCGAGCAGACGCTCTTCGCCGAGAATGCGGTGCAATACCGCACCACGCTCTCCTTCCTCGAAGGGCGGCTCAACACCATCACGCGCGCGTTGCGGGGAGAATGAGCATGTCCCAGCAGCCCATGAACATCTTCGACATCGCCGGGCGCGCCATGTCCGCCCAGCTGGTGCGGCTCAACGCCACGGCGTCCAACCTCGCCAATGCAGGCTCGGTCGCCGGCAGCGAGGGGCAGGCCTATCGCGCCATCCGCCCGGTCTTCTCGGTCGATGCGCAGGCGCCCGGCGTAGCGACCGTGCGCATCGACCGCGTCGTGACCTCCGACCAGCAGGCGACCCGTCGCCACGATCCCGGCCATCCGCTCGCGGACGCCAATGGCGACGTCTGGGAAGCCGGCGTCGACAGCAGCGCGGAGCTGGTCGAGATGGTCGAGAGCGCGCGCATGTACCAGAACAATGTGCAGGTGCTGCAGACCGCCAAATCCCTCCTGCTCGACACGATAAGGCTCGGCAAATGACGACAGTCAGCCCCTGGACGGTCGATTCCACGACCGCCTACAACAACCGCAATCTCGTCCAGACATCGACCCAGGACAATCAGTCGATCGACATGGCCGGCTTTCTGACGCTGCTCACCGCGCAGCTGCAGAACCAGGACCCGTTCGAGCCGATGGACAACAGCCAGATGGTCTCGCAGATGGCGCAGCTTTCCGCGCTGTCCGGCCAGACCGAGGCCAACGCCCTTCTGCGCGACATCGCGGATTCGACGGCGGGTTCGCGTCTTTCCGATGCGGCGAGCTGGATCGGCAAGTCGATGCTCGTCGACAGCAACATCGCCACGCCCGACCGGACCGGCGCCTATGCCGGCGAGATCACGCTCGGCGCCGATGCGGAGTCGGTCTCGGTCGATCTGGTGGACGCCGGCGGCAACACCGTCCGCACCATCGACATGGGCGATCTTCAGGCCGGTCCCGCTGCCTTCTACTGGGACGGCATGGACGATGACGGCAATTTCATCGGTGGCCAGGCGCTGCAGGTGAAAGTGCGCGGCGCAACGCCGACCGGCATCGCGACCTGGACCACCATTGCCGCGATCCAGTCGCCGGCCAGCGGCTCGGACGCGCAACTCATCACGCCGCTAGGCACCTTCTCTCCGACCGACGCCATCCGTCTCGGCTGATCCAACGCTTCAACCAGGGAGTTTGTACGCATGTCCTTCTATATCTCGCTCTCGGGACTCAAGGGCGCCCAGACCGACCTCACCGTCACCGCGAACAATGTGGCCAATGTGGGCTCGACCGCGTTCAAGAAGAGCCGCGCGGCGTTCGGCGATATCTTCGCCGCATCGCCGTTGCAGGGCTCGAACGCGACCGGTCAGGGCGTGCGGCTGCAGAGCGTGAACCAGCAGTTCACGCAGGGCACGCTGGAGACGACCGACAAGACGCTGGACCTCGCCATCACCGGCGAGGGCTTCTTCACCGTCCAGTCGCCGCCGCCGACCAGCCAGATCAGCTATACCCGCAACGGCGCCTTCGGCGTCGACTCCGATCGCTATGTGGTGGATACGACCGGCGCGCGCATGCTGGTGTTCCCGACCGACGCCACCACCGGCGAGGTCACTAGCACCGATCCAGCCAATCAGGTCCCGCTGCAGATCTTCACCACCAAGGAGGGCGATCCGGCCGGACCGCAGCTCGCCGGCGTCAGCATCTCGGATACCGGCCTGGTCTCGGCGACCTATGCCGACGGCTCGGTGGCATATCTGGGCGCGGTGGCGATGGCCAACTTCCCCAGTCAGGAAGGTCTGAAGCAGATCGGCGATGCGCACTGGCTGCCGAGCGGCGAGAGCGGCGAGGCCTTCTACGGCGAGGCCAACAGCGGCATGTTCGGCGCGGTGCGCTCGGGCACGCTGGAGCGCGCCAACGTCGATATCACCGAGGAGCTGGTCCAGATGATCGCGGCGCAGCGGAACTTCCAGGCCAACGCCAAGGCGATCGAAACGGCCAACACGCTGACCCAGACCATCACCAACATGCGGAGCTGAGACAGGCTCGGCGCAGGCAGGGAGACGGCTGACCGATGGATCGCCTCATCGACATTGCGCGCACCGCGATGCGCGGCTCGCTGGCGCGCCAGACCGCGCTCGCCAACAATCTCGCCAACACGAACACCGCGGGTTTTCGTGCCGAGATCGTCAATGCCTCGACGCGGTGGCTCGCCGGCCAGACCTTCAACAGCCGCGCCGAGCAGGTCGATCAGGTGGTTGCCGCCGACATGGCGCAGGGCACCGTCACGCAGACCGGCAATCCGCTCGATATCGCCGTCAATGGCGATGCGCTCATTGCCGTGCAGGCAAGCGACGGGTCGGAGGGCTATACGCGGCGCGGCGACCTGCGCATCAACGACAGCGGCCTGCTGACGACCGGTGACGGGCATCCGGTGCTGGGCGAGGGCGGTCCGATCACGCTGCCGCCGGCGGACAGCATCGCCATCGGCCATGACGGCACGATCACGATCATTCCGCAGGGCGGCGATCCCAACCAGCCGCAGGCGATCGACCGGATCAAGCTGGTCAACGCCACCGGATCGACCATCGCCAAGGGTACGGACAATCTGTTCCGCGAAGTGAATGGCGGCGCGCTGCCGCAGGACCCACAGGCTGGCGTCACCGCCGGCGCGATCGAGGGCTCCAATGTTAGCGCGACCACCGCGCTCGTTCAGATGATCGAGGCGAGCCGCGCCTGGGAGACGCAGATCAAGCTCATCGATACCGCCAAGGACATCGACAATGGCGGCGCCAGCCTGATGCGGCTGGACGGCTAGTCAGGACACAAGGGGGACAAGACAGATGGCCAACAGCGCCCTTCACGTCGCACGCACCGGGCTCGATGCCCAGGATGTCCGCATGCGCGTCATCGCCAATAATCTGGCGAATGTGAACACCACCGGCTTCAAGCGCGACCGCGCCAATTTCGAGACGCTCGCCTATCAGCAGCTGATCGCGGCAGGCAGCCAGGCGGACAGCCAGAACAAGCTCGCCATCGGGCTCAACCTGGGCAGCGGCGTGCAGCTCACCGGCACCGAACGGATCGACACGCAGGGCACGCTGGCGACGACGGGCAATAGCTATGACCTCGCGATCGAGGGGCAGGGCTTCTTCCAGGTGCAGCAGGTCGATGGCACCATCGCCTATACCCGCGCCGGCAATTTCAAGACCAATGCGGAAGGCATCGTCGTCACCTCCGACGGCCTGCCGCTGATCCCGCAGATCCAGGTGCCCGAGGGCGCGTCCGGCATCGCGGTCGGCAATGACGGCACCGTGACCGCGACCATGCCCGGCGAAAGCGAGCCGACGCAGCTCGGCCAGATCGAGCTTGCCCGCTTCGTCAATCCGGCCGGGCTCACTGCGGTCGGCAGCAACCTGCTGATCGAATCGGCCGCCTCGGGCACGCCCCAGACCGGCGTGGCCGGGCTCGAGGGCCGCGGCACCATCCGCCAGGGCGCGCTCGAACAGTCGAACGTCAACACGGTGGAGGAGCTGGTCGACATGATCGAGACGCAGCGCGCCTATGAGATCGCCTCGAAGATGATCAAGGCGACCGACGAGATGCTCCAATATGTCAACCAGCAGCTCTGATCGATGCGCAGCCTTCTGACCTCCGCCGCGCTCGGCGCGATCCTGCTGGCCAGCGCTGCCCATGCCGGGCAGCGCGATCCGCTGGCCAATCCGGATTTCCAGGTGACCTATGCCGGCGAGGACGCTGCGCCTGCCCGGCCCAACGGCGCCATCTACCAGGCGAGCGCCGGCTATTCCGAGCTGACCAATGGCGGACGCGCCGCGACCGTCGGCGACATCATCACCATCCTGCTCGTCGAGCGCACCCAGGCGAGCAAGAGCAACAGCGCCAATACCGGGCGCAACGGCAGCATCGGCCTCGCGCCGCCGACCACGGGCATCTTCAACCTCTTCTCGCCGAGCGACGTCGCCGCCAGCGGCAGCCAGGATTTCAAGGGCAGCGGTGGCGCCGCCCAGTCCAACCAGCTCTCCGGCGAGATCACGGTGACGGTCGCGCGGGTCTTTCCCAACGGCACCTTGATGGTGCGCGGCCAGAAGCAGCTGACGCTCAATCGGGGCGACGAATATGTGCAGATTTCCGGCCTGGTGCGCCAGGCCGACATCAGCCCGGACAATCGCGTGCTTTCCACTCGCGTCGCCGACGCCCGCATCACCTATTCGGGCCGGGGCGAGATCGCGCGGGCGAGCCGGCAGGGCTGGCTGCAGCGCTTCTTCTCGATCATCAGTCCCTTCTGACGGAGCCCTTCCGCCTATGATCTCCCGCATCGTCCCCATGCTCCACCGGATGCTGAGCTGGCTCCTCGCGATCGCCATCGTCGCCGGCCTGCAGATCGCCGCGCCCAGGGCGCAGGCGGAGCGGATCAAGGATCTCGGCGCTTTCGAGGGGCTGCGCGTCAACCAGCTGGTCGGCTATGGCGTGGTGGTCGGCCTCGCCGGCACCGGCGACGACAGCCTGGATTATGCAACGCAGGGCATGCGCGGCGTCGTCTCGCGCTTCGGCCTCACCTTGCCGCCGGGCGTCAATCCCGCGCTCAAGAATGCCGCCGCCGTGATGGTGACGGCGGACCTTCCCGTGTTCGCCAAGCCGGGCCAGCGGCTCGATGTCACCGTGTCCGCGCTGGGCAAGGCCAAGTCGCTGCGCGGCGGCACGCTGGTGCTGACCCCCATGCGCGGCGCGGATGGGCAGATCTATGCGATGGCGCAGGGCAATCTCGCCGTCGGCGGCCTCGGCGTCTCCGGCGCGGACGGGTCGCAACTCTCGGTCAACGTGCCCTCGGCCGGCCGCATCCCGAGCGGTGCGACGGTGGAACAGGCCGTGGCGACCGGCTTCGACACGGCGCCGGCGCTGACCTTCAATCTCGCGCAGGCCGATCTCACCACCGCACTGCGTGTCGCCGATGCGATCAATGCGGCGTTCAACGACCAGCGCGCGCGTGCGCTCGATGGCGTGTCGATCAGCATCGCCGCGCCGCCCGGCGCGGAGAGCCGCATGATGATGATGGGGCTCATCGAGAATATCGAGGTGCGTCCGGCCGATCCGCCGGCCCGCGTCATCGTCAATGCCCGCACGGGCACGGTGGTCATCAACGGTGCGGTGCGCATCTCGCCGGCCGCCGTCAGCCACGGCAAGCTGACCGTCACCGTGGACGAAGCGCCGCGCATCGTGCAGCCCGCGCCCTTCTCGCAGGGACAGACCGCGATCGAGCCGTCCAGCCAGATCACCGCCCGGGAAGAGCATGATCCGATGTTCGTCCTAAATGGAGGGGCCTCCCTGTCCGATATAGTGAAGGCGGTGAATGCCGTCGGCGCCTCGCCGTCCGACCTGGTCGAGATATTGGAGGCGCTGAAGCAGGCGGGCGCCATGCGAGCGGAGCTGGAAGTGATATGACGCAGACGATGGGCATCGGCGCGCTGGCGTCCCGACCGCCGGCGCCAGCCGGAGACGGCGCGCCGCAGCAGCAGGACCGCGCCGCGCTGGAGAAGGCGGCGCGCGCTTTCGAGGCGATCTTCGTGCGCCAGCTCCTCTCGACCATGCGCAAGGCGAGCCTGGGCGAGGACATCGCCGGCAGCAGCAGCGTCGACCAGTTCCGCGAGATGTCCGACGCGAACCTCGCCAATGGCCTTGCCGAGCAGCACAGCCTCGGCATCGCCGACCTCATCCTCAAGCAATTGGACAAGCCGGCATGAGCGGCGATCTCCTGGGCATCGGCGCATCCGGCACGCGCGCTTATCAGGCGGCGATGGGCGTCATCTCCAACAACATCACCAATGCCGAGACGCCGGGCTATGCCCGCCGCACGCTCGCCCTCATGGAATCGCCGTCGGGGCCCAGCACCAGTATCTTCTATCGCGCGGACACCGCTTATGGCGGTGTGATGATCGACCAGATCATGCGGTCGACCGATCCTTTCCTGGATGCGGCCGCACGCCAGACCGGCAATCTGCTCGGCAGCGCCGACCAGCGCGCCCGCTGGATGAGCGACATCCAGACCGCGCTCAACGATGGGTCGCTGGGCGTCGGCCAGCGCATGACCGCGATGTTCTCCGCCGTGGAGCGTCTCGCCGCCAATCCGACCGACACGACATTGCGCACCGACGTGCTGTTCGCCTTCGAGCAGATCAACACCGCCTTCAAGCAGAGCCTCACCGAGTTGCAGACGGTCCGCGACGGCATCGGCCAGGCGGCGAACAATGAGGTGGTCTCGCTCAACAATGCGCTGAAGCAGCTGGCCGACGCCAATGAGGGGCTGCGCCGCTCCGAGCCGGGCAGCGCCGCGCATGTCGCGCTGATGGATTCGCGCGATCAGGCGCTCACCGAGATCAGCAAGCGGATCGACGTCACCATCGAGTTCCAGTCCAACGATGCCGCCAAGGTCAGCTATGGCGCGAACATACTGGTCGAGAATGTGAACGCGCAGCAGGTCGGCGTCACCCAGGATGCCGACGGATTGCTGAATTTCTTCGTGCTCGGTCCGCCCGACACGCCGGTCGACGTGCCGACCGGCGGCTCGCTCGGCGGTCTCGCGGCCAGCGCGGGCGTCAACAAGGACCGCATCGACTCGCTGAACGCGATCGCCGCGCAATATGTCGCGGACATCAATGAATGGCATCAGGGTGGCCAGACCGCCGCCGGCGTGCCGGGCGGGCCGATGCTCTCGATCGGTGCGGACGCGAGCACGCTCGCGGTGCTGGTCAGCGATCCGGCCGACATCGCCGGCGCCTCGAGCGATGGCGTCGTCAACGGCAATCTGCTGGCGATCAACGGCCTGCGCGGCACCGGTTCCTTCGAGGACAGGTGGACCGCGCTCATCTCGACCCATGGCAACCTGGTGAGCGCGACGCTGACCGAGCAGGCCAATGCGCAGAACCGCAACGACATGGCCCAGCAGGCCCGCGCCGATGTCAGCGGCGTCAATCTCGACCGCGAGGCGGCCGATCTGATCCGGCTGCAGCAGGCCTATAACGGCTCGGCGCGGATCATCCAGGTCGCCAAGGAACTCATGGACACCATCTTCTCGATCTTCTGATCGTCCGCAGCGAGGCGCATCCCATGGTCTTCATCACCACCCAGTCGCTCAATGCCGAGATTCTGCGCCAGCAGCGCATGGCGCAGGACATCGCCAACGAGCAGGCGAAGATCTCGACCGGGTACAAGATCAATCAGCCCTCGGACAATCCGCAGGACTGGATCCAGATCTCGCTGCTCGGCAAGCAGCAGTCGATGAACGCGGCCTGGCAGAGCAACCTGGATTTCGCCGTGTCGCGGGCCGCCAAGGGCACATCGAACCTCAACGACATCAACAATCTGATGACGCGCGTCACGGACCTGCTGGTCTCGGCGACCTCGACCACGCCGGCTTCGCCGGGGCGGGAGGCGATCGCGATCGAGCTCGAGAATATCCGCGCAACGATCAACGACCTGCTCAACCAGACCGATTATCAGGGTCAGCCGGTGTTCGACGACGCGACGACGATCAACGTGCCGGTCGGCGCCGGGCTCTCGGTGGAGGCGGTGCCCACGCGGCAGAGCATATCGGACAATGCCGTCGGCACGCGCTCGCTGGACGAGGTGCTGGGCGACGCCATCGCGGCGATCCGCACCGGCACCGATGACGATCGTGGCCAGGCGCTCGACGATGCGCGCGTCGCGCTCGACCATGTCATCGTCGCCCAGTCGGTGCAGGGCGTGCGCGCGCAGCGGCTGGAGGATATCGACAACCGCCTGACCGATTCCGCGCTGGCGCTCACCGAGCGGCGCTCGACGCTCGAGGATACCGACCTGACCGAGACCATCACCAAGCTGCAGAGCAAGCTGACCACGCTGGAAGCGGCGCAGGCGGCGTTCGCGCGGATCAGCCAGACCTCGCTGTTCGACTTCCTGCGCTGAGTTCATGCGGGCGCCCGCGGACGAAGCCTCCAACTGAGCACCGTTCGCTCTGATCCTAAGCTCCCGATAACCCTGAGACTAAACCCTGTTTCAGTGGAGCCGTTCTAGACGAGGTGGAAATGATCGGTCGCCATGCCGAGCGGTCGAACAGCATTTGCGGGGTCTGAATGTTCGCAGGTATCGGTCTTGTCGTCCTCCTGGTCATGGTTTTCGGTGGTTTCATCATCACCGGCGGCAATATCGAGCCGGTCCTGCACGCGATCCCGCACGAGATGCTCATCATCGGCGGCGCGGCCGTCGGCGCGCTCATCATCGGCAATTCGGGCGCGGACCTGAAGGCGATCCTCGGCGGTCTGATGAAGGTGTTCAAGGGCCCCAAATATCGCAAGCAGGACTATCTCGACTGCATCTTCCTGGTCAGCCGGCTGATGAAGATGCTGCGTGTCGAAGGGCCGGTCGCGCTGGAGCCGCATATCGAGGATCCCAAATCCTCCGCGGTCTTCGCCGAATATCCCCGGCTGCTGGCGGACCCGTCGCTGGTCCACCTCATCTGCGACACGCTGCGGCTGGTCGTCGTCTCCTCGGGCACGCTCGATCCGCATGCGGTCGAGGACGTGATGGACAATGCCCTCAAGACCCACCATCACGAGGCGATCCGCCCGGCCGACAATCTGCAGGGCCTGGCCGATGCGCTTCCCGCGCTCGGCATCGTCGCCGCCGTGCTCGGCGTGGTCAAGACGATGGGCTCGATCGACAAGCCGCCGGAGATCCTGGGCGCGATGATCGGCTCGGCGCTGGTCGGCACCTTCCTCGGCGTGCTGCTCGCCTATGGCATGGTCAATCCCTTCGCCAACCGCTGCCGCCAGGTGATCGAGGCCGATGCCAGCATGTATCATGTCGTCAAGCAGATCATCATCGCCTCGCTGCACGGCCATCCGCAGCCGCTGGTGATCGAGGCCGCGCGCTCGAACCTCTCTCATGCGAACCAGCCGGCCTTCGCCGAGGTGTTCGACGGTCTGCGCGGGCGCTGAGCCATGGCGCAGCCGCCCAAGAAGCGGGCCAACGAGCCCGAACCCAGGCCGATCATCGTCAAGAAGGTGATCGCCGAGGCCCATGGCGGCCATCATGGCGGCGCCTGGAAAGTGGCCTATGCCGATTTCGTGACGGCGATGATGGCCTTCTTCCTGCTGCTCTGGCTGCTTGGCGCGACCACGGAGAAGCAGCGCAAGGGCCTGGCTGATTATTTCACGCCCACGCTGGTGCAGATGAAGCAGGACAGCGCCGGCTCCAGCGGCCTGTTCGGCGGCGACAGCTTCACGGGCCGGGAAAATTATCCGACCACGGGCGGGCAGGGCAATCTCGCCATCACCATTCCCGCCGACGCCACCGGCGTCGAGGATGTGGGCGGCGATGACCGGCGGGTTCGCGACCGGCAGAAGTTCGAGCAGCTCAGGCGGACGCTGGAGCAGCGGCTCGCGCAGAATGAGGACCTGCGCGGGCTGAGCCGCAACATCCGCTTCACCGAGACGCGCGAGGGCCTGCGGATCGATCTCATCGACCAGGCGGATTTCGCGATGTTCTCGCTCGGCACGGACCGGCTGCTGCCGCAGGCGCAGGCGCTGCTCGCGCAGGTCGCACAGGTGGTCGCCGGCGTCCCCAACGACATCATCGTGCGCGGCCATACCGACAGCCTGCCCTATGCCGCCGGCCGCTCGATGAACAACTGGATGCTTTCCTCCGCCCGTGCCGAGGCGACGCGGGCCGTGCTTGGCCAGCATGGCATCGGCAATGCGCGCTTCAGCCGGATCGAGGGTGTTGCCGATCGCGAGCCGTTCGTGCCGGCGGACCGTTATGATCCGCGCAACCGCCGCATGTCGGTCATCCTCGCCTGGAGCCATGGTGAGGGCAGTGGGCAGCAGCCCTCGCCGGGCGAGGCGCGCAGCGATGAGGCCCCGCCGGAGGGTGCCCGGCAGCGCCGCATCGCGCTGCGCGACGCGCGGCAGCAGGTCCGGCACCTCGATCTCGGGGCGACCGCGCTGCCCGAAGGAGCGACCATCATCAATGCGGACGCCATCCCGCACCGCTCCGGCATCACGCCGCCCGGCCGGACGGAGGCGACCGACCATCGGCCGGGCACGCCACGCGAGGAATAGGGCTGCCTTGTCCCATTGAAAACGACCTGCGCTCCTGCGCAGGCAGCAACACCGCATCCATGTATGGGGACTGATTTGGGGCCGAGATATCCCCTTCGTCATTCCCGCGTTCGCGGGGATGACGGCCGATGTCGTCCAACCTGCACGCCCGGCCGCTCAGCGGGCCAGAGGCAGGCCGAGCTCGGCGAGCAGTCCGCCTTCGGGGCGATTGGAGAGGTGCAGCCAGCCGGCTTCGGCCGAGGCGACGGCGCGCACGATGGCGAGCCCGAGGCCGGTGCCGCCGGTGTCGCGGCTGCGCGAGGCCTCCAGGCGCGTGAAGGGCTGCAGCATGTCGGCGATGCGGTCCTGCGGGATGCCCGGTCCCTCGTCGGCCACGGCGAGGACGGCGTTCTGCCCCTCGACTCGCAGCGAGACGGTCGCGCGCCGACCATATTTCACGGCATTCTCGACAAGATTGGTGAGCGCCCGGCGTACGGCGCGCGGATGCACCGTCACCACCGCGCGCGGCATGTCGCCCCGCTCCACGGGCGCACCGGTCTCCTCGAAATCGTCCAGGGCGGCATCGGCGAGGGCCGCGAGGTCGACGCGCTGGGGCGGCTCGCGCTCGCGCCCGACGCGGGCCAGCGAGAGGATGTCGTCGAGCATCTTCTGCATGTCGTCGATCGTCTTCACCATGCGATCGCGGTCGGCGCCTTCCACGGCGGTCTCCACGCGCACGCGCAGCGCCGTCAGTGGCGTGCGCAGGTCGTGGCCGATGGCGCCCAGCATATGGTCCTTCTCCTCCAGCATGGAGCGGATGCGGTCCTGCATGGCGTTGAAGGAATTGGCGAGCTGGCGCACGTCCGCCGGGCCGATCTCCGGGACCGGCGCGGTGCCTTCCGGCGTGCCGACCCGTGCGGTGGCGGCGGTGAGGGCGCGCAGCGGCGCGGCGAGGCGGCTGGTGAACCAGACCAGCGGGATCAGCACGATGCCGTAGACGAACAGCGTCTGCCCGACGATCCGCTGGAGGATCGGCTGGTCGATCGGCGCGGCGCGGCTGAACACGGTGATCCACTGGTCGGATCGCAGCTGGACGCTGAGCTGCACCTGGACGCGCGGCGCCCGCTTGCGGTCGTTGGAGGGGAGCAGGCGGGGGAGGCGGCGCGGCGGCCGCTCGGCGATCGCTGCGCGCACCAGCATCGGCTGCAGCCCGGCGCTGCGGAACAACTGGTTGGCGCGCTCGGCGACATCGGCGTCATTCTGTCCGATCATTGGCGGTGCCTGGCGCGTGACGAGCACGCCGCGCAGGCGGCCACGATCCGAATCATCGTCACGGTCGCGCGGATCGAGCACTTCCAGGATGCGGATCACGCCGGGCGCGGCGGCGACGGTGTACCACTGGTTCCGCTGCGCCGCATAATAGACGATGAAGCCGATGAGCTGGACGAGGAACAGCGAGGCCGCCACGAGCAGGATGGTCTGCCCCGCGAGCGTGCGCGGGTGCAGCCAGCCGATCAGGGTGCGCAGGTCCAGCTTCACTCGCGCGTCACGTCCGCGCTGAACATGTAGCCGCCGCCCCACACCGTCTTGATGAGGTTGGGCGCGCGCGCGTCATCCTCGATCTTGCGGCGCAGGCGGCTGATCTGGTTGTCGATCGAGCGGTCGAAGGCATGGGCCTCGCGGCCCTGGGTCAGGTCGAGCAGCTGGTCGCGGCTCAGCACCTGGCGGGGATGCGTGACGAACGCCTGGAGCAGCCGGAAATCGGCGGTGCTGAGCGGAATGGCGACGCCGTCCTCGCCGGTCAGCGTCCAGTCGTCGGCGCGCAGCGTCCAGCCCTCGAAGCGATAGATGGCCGCGCCCGACTGCACCTCGCGCGGGCCCGTGCCGCCGGCCCGGCGCAGGATGGTCTTGATCCGCGCCACCAGTTCGCGCGGCGAGAAGGGCTTCAGCACATAGTCGTCCGCACCCATCTCCAGGCCGACGATCCGGTCCGTCTCCTCGGTCCGCGCGGTGAGCAGGATGACCGGCAGTTCACCCTGCTCGCGGATCGAGCGGCACAGGCTGAGGCCGTCCTCGCCGGGCATCATCACGTCCAGCACCACCAGCTCGATGGCGCTGCCGGCCAGGATCTTGCGCGCGTCGGCCGCATTGGCGGCCTCCGAGACACGGAAGCCCTGGCGCTGGAGATACTGGCCCAGCGGCTCGCGGATCGCCGATTCGTCGTCGACGAGGAGGAGATGGGGCCGGGCGGACATGTCTGAGCCTTCCTGCACAAATGGGTCCTTCGGCTCTGTGTCGCGGAACGGCTGCGCTGTCCATCCCGCTTGAAAAGGTTTCGCGGCCGGACCCGGTGGGGCGGCCGCGAGCAAGGGATCGTCATGGCGTGGGAACACGGCCGGCCGCCCGTCGAGTGGGAACAGCCCGGACGACCGGCCGTGCTGCCTCATTGCCCCGGGGGCGGGGGCACGGGCGCCGCTGGCGCGCGACGGTCGCGCTTGGCCGCGCGGGCGGCTTCACGTTCGGCGGAGGAAATCGCGCCGTCGTGATCGGTATCGACGCGGTCGAACATGGCGAGGCCGGCATCGACGAACTGGGTGCGCGTGACGGGCTGGTTGCGATCGATGCCCGGCGCGCCGCGCCACAGGGCGGCCCCGTGCATCATGGCGCCGCGCCGCCAGTTGCGATGATCGCCGGCGGCATTGGCGTGGCGCTCGCGCGGCGCATTGAACTCCTCGCGGCTGATCGAGCCGTCGCTGTTGCTGTCGAGCGCCGCGAACATCCGGTCGCGCCGCTGCGCGCGTTGCTCGGCGCCCTTGGCCTGGCGTTCCTCGGGCGTCAGGGTGCCGTCATGGTCGGCATCCAGCGCGTCGAACCGCTGTTCGAGCATGGTCTGGAGCGCCGCGCGCGTCATGGGCTGACGCGACGCGGCGCGGCCCTGACCGTCCGGCGAGGGAGAACCGGAGGCTTGGGCAAAGGCAACAGCACTGAGGGAGAGCAGTCCTGCGCCCAGGAGGAAGAGAGGGGTGCGGGGCGGCATATCGATCATATCCTGTATTGTTGGAGGGGCTTCCCTGTTGCATCCCTCTCTACCGGCCGGATGTCGCCAGAGTTTGTCGGGCAGGCGTGGAAATGTATCAAAATGTCATTGCGCGGGCGGATCGTGGACGGCCGCCGTGGCCCGCCATGCGAAGTCCATTGACCGCATCGCCATCGCTGTGGCAATTCGCCCGCCTCCGGCGCGGGTATAGCTCAATGGTAGAGCACTAGCCTTCCAAGCTTGTGATGCGGGTTCGATCCCCGCTACCCGCTCCAGCCGCATCGCACCGCCGCCGCGCTGGAGATGCGACCAGCTCGGCCGTTGGCGAGCAAAATTGCACTTCGTCCTCTCATCGGCTATCAGGGCGTCCAGAGCCCCGGCGTGCGCTGAATCCTTGCCGATTCGCGTTGCCGGGGCCTTCACTTTTCGGTCATCCCAACGAGTAGGCAAACCCGCATGTCCCGTCGCCGCCAGATCTACGAAGGCAAGGCGAAGATCCTCTATGAAGGACCCGAGCCCGGCACGCTGATCCAGTATTTCAAGGATGATGCGACAGCCTTCAACGCCCAGAAGAAGGGCACGATTTCGGGCAAGGGCGTGCTCAACAACCGCATCTCCGAGCATGTCTTCACGCTGCTCGGCGGCATCGGCGTGCCGACCCATTTCATCAAGCGCCTCAACATGCGCGAGCAGCTCATCCGCCAGGTCGAGATCGTGCCGCTCGAGGTGATCGTGCGCAATGTCGCCGCCGGCTCGCTTTCCAAGCGCCTGGGCATCGATGAGGGCACGCAGCTGCCGCGCACGCTCATCGAATATTGCCTCAAGGACGATGCGCTGGGCGACCCGCTCGTCACCGAGGAGCATATCGCCTGCTTCGGCTGGGCGAGCCAGGAGGAGATGCACGACATCGCCGACATGGCGATCCGCGTGAACGATTTCCTCTCCGGCCTGTTCGCGGGCATCAGCATCCGGCTCATCGACTTCAAGCTGGAGTTCGGCCGCATCTGGGACGGCGATTTCTCGCGCATCATCCTCGCCGACGAGATCAGCCCGGACAATTGCCGGCTGTGGGACATGGCGACCAACGAGAAGCTGGACAAGGATCGTTTCCGTCGAGACCTCGGCGGCGAGGTGGAGGCCTATCAGGAAGTCGCCCGCCGGCTCGGCCTGCTCCCGGAAGGCGCCGAGACGGACGTGCTCGATCTGGAGAGCCACCGCAAGAAGCGCGGCAAGTAAGCGCCGCCGGCCCTGCGCCGGCGGCCCGCGCCACTGTCACAGCAAGGCGCGCGCCGCCGTGCCGAGGGCCATCAGCACCATCAGCACATCCTCGGTCAGCGAGACGAAGCCGAGAGGGACATTGCTGCCGCCGCCCACGCAGGCGCATTTGAGCGAGCGCTTCTCGACATAGACCGCCTGGTAGATGGAGATCGCGCCCACGCCGCCGATCAGCAGCGCGACCGGCGCCGAGAGCCAGGGCAGGATGCCGGCCAGCATCAGCAGGCCCGCGCCGAGCTGCGCGAAAGGATAGGCATAGGCATAGGGCAGCCAGCGGCGCGCGAGCAGGTCATAGCCGAGGAACATCGTCGCGAATCGCTCGACATCCTGCAGCTTGAGCATGGCCAGCAGGACCATCGCCAGCGCGATGAACCGCTCCAGCGCGGCCATGCCGATGAGCGGCAGGCCGGTCAGGTGATTGATCGCCAGCGCCAGCAGCGCGGCGACCGCGAACACCGCGATCACGGGCACATAGCTCGTAGCCCCGGGATCGCGCACCTTGAGTCCCAGGAAGCGGCGCAGATCGTCATGGCCGCCGACGCGCTGGCCGCCGATGAAGATCTGCGGTGTCGTCTTGACGCCATGCTCGGCCTTGAAGGCATCCGTCTCGGCACGCGTCCGTAGCCAGCGATCGTCGACCCCATAGCCATGGCTGCGCAGCAGATGCACGGCCTTGAGCCCGAACGGGCAGATATGGCCGGGCATCACCATGCGGTAGATGATGGCGCGGTTGTCGCGTGGGGCATTGGCATCGGCCATCGAGTCGTTCCTTGTGATCGGATCGCCATCCATATGGGTTGCGTGGCAGGTTTTGAAACCGAACGGATCACTTCAATGCCGGTCGAACTCTAATTGCTTAGCTTGCTATCCTACGACTTTGCCGGTCGACGTCGCCGGGCGCAGGGCCGTGCGGTCTCCGGTATGAACCCGATGAGGTTGTGGAAGTTGTGCCCCACACAGTCGAAAAGGGGTACTTTCGACAGCCATGTCGACACGCTCGATGTTGGGACGAAGCACGTGCCGTTCCACCTCGAACCGAGGGGCAGCGGTGCGGCAGAGGCAGTTCCGCCGCCACCCCGTTCGCCCTGAGCGAAGT
>Ga0182748_1000192_pt1 | contig 71680 bp, 59 predicted proteins | sample eDN3rd37CKraftOP_FD_128877 | JGI IMG/M metagenome (GOLD analysis project Ga0182748, IMG submission 128877) | Enriched Organic Plus compost microbial communities from Emeryville, California, USA - eDNA 3rd pass 37_C Kraft OP (version 2) (version 2) ... | reverse complement strand
CGGACAGGGCGGACAGGGCGGGCGACAGCTGGCGCGCCGGCCTGGACCGCGCCGCCGAGGCCCTGCGCATGGCCCTGCTGGCGATGAACTCGCACCGCCTGCGCACTTTCCTGACCATGCTGGGCATCGTCATCGGCATCGCCGCCGTGGTATCCGTGGTGGCGCTGGGCTCCGGCTCGCGCGAGAAGATCCTGCAGGACATCAGTTCCATCGGCACCAACACCATAGACATCTTCCCCGGCAAGGACTTCGGCGACGAGAAGGCCGCGTCGATACGCACCCTGGTGCCTGCCGACGCGGACGCGCTGGCCCGGCAGGACTACGCCGACAGCGTCACGCCCAGCGTTACCACCTCGGCCAGCGTGCGCTATCGCAACGTGTCGGTCTCGGCCACCATCAACGGCGTGGGCGAACAGTATTTCCGCGTGCGCGGCGTGACCATCGCCCAGGGCCAGGCCTTCGACGCGGCCGGCGTGCAGCGCCGCGCGCAGGACGTGGTCATAGACGAAAAGACGCGCGACACCCTGTTCGGCAATAGCGGCGCCGCGCTGGGGCAGGTGATACTGCTGGGCGGCATGCCGGCGCGGGTGATCGGCGTGGCCCGCAAGCAGGACAGCGCCTTCGGCGGCTCGGCCGAAACCCTCAACGTCTGGGTGCCCTACACCACGGCGCTGGGCCGGCTGCTGGGCCAGCAGCACCTGCGCAGCATCACCGTTCGCGTCAGCGACACGGTCGCCACCACGCAGGCAGAGCAGAGCATCGTCAAGCTGCTGACCCAGCGCCACGGCACCAAGGATTTCTTCGTCTTCAACACCGACACCATCCGCCGCACCGTGGAGGCCACCACCGCCACCATGACCCTGCTGGTGTCGGCCATCGCCCTGATCTCGCTGGTGGTCGGCGGCATCGGCGTCATGAACATCATGCTGGTCTCGGTCACCGAGCGCACCCGCGAGATCGGCGTACGCATGGCCGTGGGCGCGCGCCGCGGCGACATCATGCGGCAGTTCCTGATCGAGGCCGTGCTGGTCTGCCTGATCGGCGGGGTGCTCGGCATCCTGCTGTCGCTGGGCATAGGCGTGCTGGTCGACCACGCCGGCTTCGGCTTCCGCATGATCTACTCGGCGGCTTCCATGGTGGCCGCCTTCGTCTGCTCGACCCTGATCGGCGTGCTGTTCGGTTTCCTGCCGGCGCGCAACGCGGCGCGCCTGGACCCGGTGGAGGCGCTGGCGCGCGAATGAACGATACGGACTCCTTCTTCTCCGCTCCCCTCCGGCGCGCCTGCGCCGCGGCGGCGCTTGCCGCCGCGCTGCTGTCCCTGGCCGGCTGCGGCGCGCTGCTCGAAAGCGATTATTCCCCGCCGCAAGCCGAGCTGCCTGCCCGCTGGGCCCAGGGCGACGCCGTCCCGTCCGCGCCCGCCGCCGGCCGCTGGTGGGAGAACTTCGGCGACGCCCGCCTGGATGGCCTGGTCGAACTCGCCCTGGCCCGCAACAACGACCTGGCCGCGGCCGCCATCCGCGTGCGGCGCGCCCAGCTCGAGGCCGGGCTGGCGCGCGACCGCATGTTCCCGGTGCTGGGCGCCGACGGCAACGTGGGCCGCGACGAGACCCTGCGCGGCCCGCGCGTGGTGACCCGCAGCAATTCGGTGAACCTGACGGTCAGCTACGAGGCCGACCTGTGGGGCCGCCTGGCCCGCCAGCGCGACGCCGCGCAATGGGAAGCCCTGGCCACGGAAGAAGACCGCCAGAGCGCCGCGCTCAGCCTGATCGGCACCACCGCCGATTTGTACTGGCGCATCGCCTACATCAACCAGCGCCTGGCCAGCAGCCGCGAAAGCATCGCCTACGCCCGCCGCACGCTGGACCTGGTGCGCGCACAGTACGAGGCGGGCGGCGCTTCCGGCCTGGAAGTCGCCGAGGCGCGCCAGAACCTGGCCACCCAGCAGGCCGCGCACACCCAGCTCGAGCAGCAGCGCGTGGAGTCCCTGAACGGCCTGGCGATCCTGTTCGACGGGCCGCCCGAGCGCGTCATGGCCGACCCGCCCGCGCTGCCCCGGGGCGAGCCTCCGGGCGTGCGCGCCGGCGTGCCGGCCGACGTGCTTGCACGCCGCCCCGACCTGCGGGCGGCCGAGCTGCGCCTGCGCGCGTCGCTGGCCACGGCCGACGCCACGCGCGCGGGCTACTACCCCAGGCTGAGCCTGACCGGCGCCCTGGGCAGCGCCAGTTCCTCGCTGTCGACGGTGCTGCAGAACCCCGTGGCTTCGCTGGGCGCGGGCCTGGTGCTGCCCTTCCTGCAATGGAACGAGATGCGGCTGTCCGTCCGTGTCTCCGAAACGGAATACGAAGAGGCCGTGGTCAACTTCCGGCAGGCGCTCTACCAGGCGCTGGCCGACGTCGAGAACGCCCTGTCCGCGCGCCGCCACTACGAGGCACAGCGCGAGCAACTGGCCGAATCGCTGGCGGCCGCGCGCCAGGCCGAGAGCCTGTACGAAGTGCGCTACCGCTCCGGCGCCGTGCCGCTGCGCGACTGGCTGGACGCGCAGGAGCGCCGGCGCAGCGCCGAGGTCGCGCTGGCGGAGAACCAGCGCGACCGGCTGCTGAACCAGGTGACGGTGTACCAGGCGCTGGGCGGCGACGACAACGTGCCGGCGGTGGCGGCGCAGTGACCGGGCTGGGCGCGGGCGGTGCGGCCTTGGGAGCGGCCTTTCTCCACGTGTGAAACCTTCTTTCTGATATTGCTTGGAAGTAGGCAATTTGTGATGGAATATCCCATTGAATTAAAAGAGATTTACAATAAAATATTGTAGAAGTGACATGGTCAAAATTTAGGGCGGTGCGTCAAATAAGGAGGCGGCCATGAAATTGGAAGAGCGATTGCTTCGGTCTGTCGGGAAGCGGGCGGGCAACATTATCTTGCGCGCAGATATCGCGTCGCTTGGAAGCCCTTCGCAAGTATCCGCCGCCCTCAAGGCGTTACAACAGCGTGGCGTTTTGGTCCGCATAGGTACAGGGGTGTATGCCAAGACGCGGGTAAGCTCCGTAACGGGCGCAGTCATTCCTGCAGGGTCGCTCGAAACCCTTGCCCAGGAAGCATTGACGCGCTTGGGAGTTTCCGTTTCGCCTGGCGCAGCAGCCGGCGAATACAACGCGGGCCGGTCTGCTCAGCTTCCAGGGAAGCTGGTGGTCAATACGGGCTCGCGCCGTATTCAGCGCAACATCACCGTGGGTGGTCGCCGTCTTCTTTATGAAAACAATTACGGCAGAGCAACTGCAAGTACTTGAGGATCTGGCGGCACAAGGCCTGTTGGGCAGGCTTCCGCTGCAAATGGTCGAAAAAGATATCCACATCACGGACATGCTGGAAGCGTTGAGCCGCCTACAAGTCCGCCACGGGTATTTCCAGCGACTGATGCGTGGCGAGTCGACTCGGGTGGACGATGGGATCACACTGGTGTTTGCCGGGGGCACTTGTTTATCGAAAGCGCATCGTTTTGTCTCGCGGATGTCCGAAGACGTGGACATCAAGGTGATACTCGCTGCACCGTCCACGGAGTTGAAAGCGAATACGGGCCATCGGGCACGGTTGAAGGCGCTTCATCAGGCATTGGCCGATATGCTGGACGAACTCGGTCTTGTTGTGCCCGATATGCAGGATAGTCGTGCCAATCCATCCTTTTGTCGGAGACTCGCGTCGCTATTACGAGGTCGGTTCCTTATACGAGCCCGCCACGCACACACTTGGCATGCTTCGTCCGATGCTCAAGTTGGAAGTCATCCACCGCCATCCCAGGTTGCCGGTCTGTGTCAGGCAGTTCGGATATATGTATGAGGACGTTGCGGGAATCCCGGCTTCCAAGACCCTAAGCATCCCCTGCGTCCATGTTGCCGAGACTCTCGCAGAGAAAGTGTTGTCCCTGCTGCGTCGTTGCCATCGGCAATGGTCCGGCCTGCAGAAAGAGGAAACAGATCCTGCCTTGGTTCGCCACGTCTACGACGTGCATCGCATCATGCATGAGCAACCTCAACAGCTTGAGGCGGCATGCGGGGTTTTCTCCAGTCTGGTGTATGGCGATGCCGAAGAGTTCAAGGGCCATGACGCGGCGTTCGAGAACGATCCACGTAAAGCCTTGAGCTCAACACTTGTGCAGGCGAAGATCAGCGAGGAGCTTCGGGCGAACTACTTGAAAAGGGTACTTCCTCTCGTTATTGAGGGAATGGAAGTCGATTACCCGACAGCCTTTGCTTCGTTCGAAGAGGCCGCGCGCAAGTTGCTGGAACAGCTGTAGCCGGTAACTTTCCGGTTTTCATGGCGGGGCTTCCCACGGACTGGCCGCCTTGGTTGTCGCGGCAAAATTCTTCATGCTACGAGACCATGCATCCCGGCCGCGCATCCCCTATCATTGCGGCATCGCATCCAACCCGCCGCGCCGCAAACCGCATGCCACAGCAAGAGCTCATTTCCGACATCCTGGGCCGCCACGCGGCCGAAATCGGCTACGCCTCGCTGCCGCCCGAAGAGATCGCGGCCGCCAAGGAATCCCTGATCGATACCCTGGCGGTGGCCGTCGGCGCCCGCCATGCGCCGGGCACGGCGCAAGTGCTGGACGTGGCGCGCCGGGAAGGCTCCGCCGGCGCCAGCACGGTGTGGGACACGGGCGAGCGCATGTCGGCGCGCAACGCCGGCTTCGTCAACAGCGTCTATGCCGCGGCGCTGGACTACGACAGCCTGCACCACCTGGCCGTGGCGCATTCCGACATCGTGGTCGTGCCCACCGCCGTCGCGGTGGCCGAGGCCGCCGGCGCCAGCGGCCGCGAGCTGCTGGCCGCCACCGCGCTGGCCTGCTGCGGAGCCCTAAGCCAGCCTGCGATCCAGCTCCAGCAGCGAGCGATACAGCACGCGGGTCCCGTTGGCGAGTTGTTCGGGCGCGAGCCATTCTTCCGGGCAGTGGCTTCTTCCCCCTAGACAGGGAACGAATATCATCCCTATCGGCCCGGTGGACCGCATATAGACGCCGTCGTGTCCGGCGCCGCTCGGCAGGCGCATGGCCGGATACCGCAGCGCGGCAGCCGAGTCTTCGATGACCGCCATGATGCCGGGGTCGCAATGCGTCACCCGGGATCGTGTCAGTTCCCGGGTCCGCACTTCCACGCCGCTGGCGAGGCCGCGCGCGCGCAGCCTCGCCAGCGCGTCTTCCGGGAAGGAGTCGACCACGCCGTCGTCGTCGCTGCGGACTTCCAGCACCATGTCGACTCTTCCCGGGATCGCGTTTGCCATGTTCGGTTCGTTCAGTATGCGGCCGACGGTTGCCACCACATAGCGCTCCGGCGAGTCCCTCTCTGCGGCAAGCAGATGGGCTTCGGTGACCAGCCCGCTGGCGGCGACCAGGGCGTCCTTGCGCATGGCCATGGGCGTGGTACCGGAATGGCCCGTGCTGCCCAGGAACTCCACGGCGACCCGCCGCGCGCCCGCGATGTGGGTCACGACGCCGATCGGCATGTCTTTTTGTTCCAGGACGGGGCCTTGCTCGATGTGGAGTTCCAGGTAGGCGGCGGTCGAGCCGGGTTCCCGCCGCACGCGATCCAGCGCCGAAGGGTCGGCGCCGATGCGGGCGAGGCCTGCGGCCAGGGTCTCGCCCCGCGGATCGGTGGCCGACAGCATGGACGCTTCCAGCAGGCCGGCCAGGGCGCGGCTGCCGACGCAGGAGATGCCGTAGTCGCTGGGTTCCTCCGACATGAAATCGATGACTTCCAGCGGATGCGCCAGCGCAACGCCCTTGTCGCGCATGGCATGGGCGGCCTCTATCCCCGCAAGCACCCCGATGATGCCGTCGAAGCGGCCGCCCGAGATGACGGTGTCGCTGTGCGATCCGGTGATTAGCGGCCGTGCGCGAGGCGCGGTTCCGGCTTTCCGGCCGATCAGGTTGCCCGCCGCGTCGAGCCGGGGATCGAGCCCCGCCGCTTCCATCTGGTCCTGCAGCCAGGCCCGTGCCCGGGCATGAAGGTCGGAGAATGCCCGGCGCGTCCAGGGCCGGTCGGGTTCGGTGAACTGCGACAGCGTTTCCACCCGGCGCCAGAGCCGTTCCGTATCGATGCCGTCGGGTTCCGGCAGCGGAAGGGAAGGCGAATCCTGCATGGCTGGTTTCCTGCTTTCGAGGGTTGCTAATGAAGGTGGCTAATGCCGCGGGGCATCCGGCCCGCGCCACCATGCCAGCGCCGCCCCCGCAAGGGCGTCGATGGAATCGACGATCGTCACTCCCAGGCCGGGCCGCATGCCATGGGGCACGGCCAGCGGCAATTCCGTGCACCCCAGCACGATGATCTCCGCGCCCCGCTCCCGCAGGGCCTCGATCTGCCGCGCGGCCGGCGCCGCGGCTTCGTCCATCCGGTTTTCCTTGACCAGCCGGATGGCGGGCAGGCAGAGGGCCTCCATTTCGTTTGCCGGCGGCAGCAGGCAGGAGTAGCCGCGGCGTTCGAGTTCGTCCTGGTAAAGGCGCGAATCCAGGGTGGCGAGCGTGCCCATCAGGCCGATGCGAGCGGCTTCGGGGGCGCACCGGGACACCTGGCCGGCCGCGGACCGCACGATGTGCAGGATGGGCGCGGCACAGGCCGCCTGCAGGCGGTCGTACCAGAGATGGGCGCTGTTGCAGGGGATGGCGATGGCCGAGGCCCCCGCCGCCGTCAGTTGCCGGATGCCGTGGGCCATCCAGGGAAACGGGTCCGCGCCGTTGCCGAAGTGGGCGGCCGGCCTGGGCGGGATGCGGGGATCGCTCCACAGGATGGCGGGAACGTGGCCCTGTTCTTCGGGCGTATCCGTCAGAGCCGTCAGCCGCTCCATGAAATAGGCGCCGGCCATGGGACCCATGCCGCCCAGCACCCCCAGGAACCTGCCGGCGAAATCATCCGGCATGCACGGACTCCCGCCGGGCCAGGCGCACGACGGTGACCCCCGGCAGAAGCTGGCGCAGGGACGGCATGATGAGCACGCAGTCGTCGTACGGAGTCGCAACCGGGGCGCCGTTGTCGTAGCCGATGACCGTTCCCTGTTTCTCGATGCACTCCATTCCTTGCCAGGGCTGGGTGAAAACGAAATCGAAGGTGGAAGCGACAACGGGTTCCGTGACCCGCAGGAATTCCTGGCCGCCTTCCGCGTTCCGGATGTCGGGCCAGTGCGCCGGCAATCGTTCGGGCGCCACCGCGCCGGTCAGGAAAAGAAAGCGTCCCGCCAGCCTGCGGGCGACCTCCAGGGACGAGCGTGAGCCGTGGAAGCCGCACTCGATCAATACGGCAAGCGCATCCGCATCCGGGTCTCCGAACTGGGCGAAGTCCCGCATCCGCACGCCATCCTTGTGGCCCGGGTCGATGATGACGTGGCGGGGGATGCCCAGTTGCCTGCCGAATTCGATATTCCTTTGCAGCGTGCCCACGACCAGCAGCGGGGGCGAGGGTTCGTGCATGGAATGGATGTCGAGCATGCGGTCGGCCTGCTCTACCCAGGGCCGCAGTTGCGCGGCGCGGCGGGCTTCCGCCGAGTCGGGCGCGGAGAGCCGCCCGGGCGTCCAGACCCGGTTCAGGTCCACGTCGACGAACCGGGACGCATCATGATGGTTCCGGTCGAAGCGGTCGAACGCGTCCAGATTGCCGAAAAGCAGCGTAAGCTTCCCTTGCGCCGGTCGGATTTCCGCGGCGAGCAGTTCCTTCAGGGCCCAGGCGCCGCACAGTTCGTTGCCGTGGATCAGCGCGGTGACCAGGACGCTGGGCCCCGGTTTTCCGGAGTCGAAATGCCAGACTCCGGGTACGCCGGTGTTGCCGATCCGTTCGCGGGAAAGGTCGGGCACATCGATTTCGAACTTCATGGCATCGCCTCTGATCATTCTTTGCCGATGTGGGCGATATCGACGATACGCTGGTATTTCTCGCGTTCGGATTTGAGAAAGCCGGCCATGTCGGGCGTTTCCGTGATGACCGTTCCGCCGGTGCGCTTGTATTCTTCCTGGAACGCCTTGTCGTTGACGATTTCCTTCAGTGCGCCTGCCAGCTTGTCGACCACCGGCTGCGGCAGGTTGGCCGGGCCGAAGAGACCGAACCACAGGCTGACGTCCAGGCCCTCGAAGACGGGGTTCTCGGACAGCGCGGGAATATCGGGCGCCGTTTCGGAACGCTTGGGCGCCGTGACGCCGATCGGAACGATCGCCCCGGTTTCCACCTGGGGCAGGCCGGAAGAAAGCCCGAATATTCCGAAATCCAGCTGCCCGCTCACCATGTCGGTCAGCAGCGGCGCGACGCCCCGGTACGGCACGTGCTGGACTTCGCCCTTGGTTGCCGCGTTGATCATTTCGCCAGCCAGGTGCAGCGAGGTGCCGACGCCCGACGAGCCGAAGCTGTACTGGGACGATTTTCCGGACGCCACCATGGCCAGATACTCGTCGATGTTCGTTATCCCGGATTTCTTGGAGGCCGTCAGCATCAGCGGCTGGGAGCCTATCAGCCCCACCCCCGTGAAATCCCTGGAGCCGTCGTATCGGATGTTGGGGTTCACCAGGCTGGTGATGATGATCTCGTTGACGGCTCCCACCAGCAGGGTATAGCCGTCCGGCTTTTCATTGACGACCCGCTGCGCCGCGATCGCTCCGCCGGCCCCGCCCACGTTTTCCACCACGACCGATTGGTGCAGCTTTTCCGAAAGCGCCTTGCCGAGCAGGCGGCCATTGAGGTCCGTGCTGCCGCCCGCGGGATAGCCCACGATCAGCCGGATGGGCTGGCGGGCAGGGTAGTCCGTCGCGTCGGCCGCGTGCGACAGCGGGGCCAGCAGGATCGTCAGGCCGAGCAGGGCGCGGAGGGGGAACTTCAAGTCGATGGCCATATTCACCTCTTCGATGGGAATTTTCTGAAATGCGACCAGGGTGCCGGCGTGTCGGGCGACGTTCCGGCAAGATCGGAGGACCAGGACGCCGGGCGGGCGCCCCGCCCCGCGGCGTATGGGCCGCGGGAGCGCGAAACCGGGATCAGAATGCGTGGCGGTAGCCGTAAAGGGCGACGGCGCCGCCGGTGTGGATGAACACCACGTTCTCGCCGGCCTTGAACCGGCCCTTGCGCACGAGGTCGATCAGGCCCGCCATGCCTTTCCCGGAATACACGGGGTCCAGCAGAATCGCTTCATGCCTGGCCAGCAGGCGCACGGCTTCCACCATGGCTTCCGTGGGAAGGCCGTAGCCGTCTCCCACGTAGTCGGAATTGGCGACGATGTCTTCGCGGGCCACGCAGCCGGCCGGCAGTTTCATGTAGTCGAGCGACGCCTGGACCAGCTTCCAGACGTTTTCTTCCTGGGCCTGCTTTTCGGAGCGGACGCTGACGCCGTAGACCGGGATGCCGCTGTTGCCCGCGCGCAGGCCGACGACCAGGCCCGCCTGGGTGCCCGTGCTGCCGGTGGCGTGGACGACGTGGTCGATCTTCAGGCCGGTTTCGAAGGCCTGGCCGAGCAGTTCCTGGGCGCAGGCGACATAGCCCAGCGCGCCGACCGGGTTGGACCCGCCGCCGGGGATGATGTAGGGCTTGCGGCCGGATGCCTGGAGGTCCCGCGCGAGGTCTTCCATGGCCTGGGCCATGTCGGTGCCGGCCGGCAGGCGGGCGACGATGTCGCCGTCCAGCAGGCGGTCGAGCATGACGTTGCCCGAATGCTCGTACTCTTCGGTTGCGTTGCCGACCCGCTGCTCCAGCAGGGCCTTGGTCTGCAGGCCGTGCCGGGCGCCCGCGGCGATGGTCTGGCGCACGTGGTTGGACTGGACGGCGCCCTGGGTAATCAGGGTGTCCGCGCCCTGTTCCAGCGCCTGCGCGACCAGGAATTCCAGTTTCCGGGTCTTGTTGCCGCCCGTGGCCAGGCCGGTGCAATCGTCCCGCTTGATATACAGGTTCGGCCCGCCGAGGTGGCGGGTGAGGTTGGGCATGAATTCCAGCGGAGTGGGAAAGTGCCCCAGGCGGACGCGCGGATACTTCGACAGCTGCAACATGAAAATCGGCTCCTGAATGGCGGTGCGCAATGGATCCGGCGTATCCTACGCAGCCCGTCCGGGAGCGGCCAGTGCTATATTTTTCAGGCGTCGTGCAGAATTTGCATAACGTCCGGTTTGCGCGCCGCGGCGCGCAGCCGGCCAAAAAAAACGGGGAACGGGAACGTCCATGAAACTGGTATGGGTGCAAGACCTGATCGCGGTTGCCGAAACCGGCACGCTGTCCCGCGCCGCGGCGTTGCGCCACAGCAGCCAGTCCGCCCTGTCCCGGCGCATCCAGGCATTCGAGCAGTGGCTGGATGTCGAGCTGCTCGACCGCTGCTACCAGCCCATCCGGCTGACTCCGGCTGCCCAGCGCTGCCTGCCGGAGCTGCGCACCTTGGCATCCCAGATAGAACAGTTGCGCATCCGCATGCGCTCGGAAGGACGCAATGCGGTCCGCCTGGTGCTCGCGACCCAGCATTCCCTGACGATCACGCGCCTGCCGGAGCTGCTGGAAAAACTGGACCGGCTGCGCGACCCCAGGGTCGATCTCAGCGTGCTGTCCGAAAACCATGAAACCTGCATGGCCGCCTTCATGCGCGGCGAGGCCGATTTCCTGATGTGCATGGAGCAGGAAGGCGAAGGCCTGCAGGCGGATCTCGTCGGGGCGCTCAAGCTGGACCTGGGGCACGAAACCTTCATTCCCGTCAGCGCCGTGTCGGCCCAGGGCCGGCCGCTGCACGCGCTGGAGCCGGGCAGGGAATTCCGGCTGCTGGCCTTTCCCACCGACAGCTTCGTCGGCCGGGCGCTGTACCGCTACGGCCTGAGCGGCCTCATGCAGGAACACGGAATCCACGTGGTGCACGAATCGATATTCCTGGCCGGCATCAAGGAAATGGCGATCGCCGGCCTGGGGGCCGCCTGGCTGCCGGAAAGCATGGTGCGGCGCGAGCTGGCCAGCGGCCAGCTGACTGCCCTGGGCGGGGTCCTGCGGCCCATTACCCTGCCGGTCATTCTCTACGGCAATCCCCATACGCCCTATGCGGCCATGGCGCACAAGGTATGGAGCCTGCTGTCGCAATGATGCCGCCCGACATCGAGCAGGACGCTCCCGCCGACGCCGGGCGCCGCTTCGGCGGCCTGGCCCGGCTCTACGGCCCGGACGCGCCTGCCCGCCTGCGGGCCGCGCACGTGGCCGTGGTGGGCCTGGGCGGGGTCGGCTCCTGGACGGCCGAGGCCCTGGCGCGCTGCGGCGTGGGGGCGCTGACGCTGGTGGACCTGGACCATATCGCCGAATCCAACGTCAACCGCCAGCTCCACGCCCTGACCGGGACGCTCGGGCAGTCCAAGGTGGACGCCATGGCGGCGCGGGTGGCGGGCATCAACCCGGACTGCCGGGTGACGCGGGTGGACGAGTTCGTCGAGCCCGGCAACGCCGCCGCGCTGCTGGCCCCGGAGCTGGATGCGGTGGTGGACTGCACCGACCAGGCCGCGGCCAAGATCGCCATGATCGCGCAGGCGCGCGCGCGCCGCCAGGCGCTGGTCGTGTGCGGCGGCGCCGGCGGCAAGACCGACCCGCTGGCCTTGCGCGCGGGCGACCTGTCGCAGGCCACCCACGACGCCCTGCTGGCCAAGCTGCGCCACGCGCTGCGGCGCGAACACGGTTTTCCCAAGCCGCGCGGCGGCCCGGGCAAGCCGTCGCGGGTGCCCCGCATGGGGGTGCGCGCGTTGTGGATCGCCCAGGAAGCCATCCTGCCGGCGGCCTGGAGCCGTCCGCGCGAAGCGGAAGACGATCTCGGCGCGCAGCGGCCCGCGCCGGCCCCGCAAGGGCTGTCCTGCGCGGGCTACGGCTCGGTCGTCACGGTGACCGCGGCGATGGGCATGGCGGCGGCCAACGAGGCGCTGGCCATGGTGCTGGCCGGGCGCGGGCAGGGCGGCGCGCGGGGGGACTGAGGCCGGCAGGGACACGGCGGCGCGCCGCGCCGGGGGGCAGCCGGCAGGGAATCAGGCGGCGGCGTCCGGCCCTATCGGGTCCAGCCGCACGTCGAACCAGCCGCGCAGGCCGTTGGACAGCCGCAGCGCCGGCGCTGCCAGCAGGTCGTCTAGCGTCAGCACCGCTTCCCGCGCGAGCCCCTCGCGCAGCAGGGCCGCGCGCTGCACCCCGGGCAGCAGGCCGCAGTCCAGCGCGGGCGTGAGCCACACGCCGTCGCGCTCGACATAGACATTGCTGCGGCTGCCTTCGCACAGCTCGCCGCGCGCGTTCAGGTAGAGCCAGTCGAAATGTTCCGGGTGGGCGGTCAGCCAGCCGGCGGCCTCGGCGTACCAGGGCCGGTGGGTGGTCTTGTGGCGCAGCAGGGGCGCGTCCGGGTCCAGCCGTTGCGCGGCCAGCCGCACCCGGGGCCGCGCGGGCAGCGGCGGCAGCGGGGCGGTTTCCATATCGTGGCGTCCCTGCGCGTCCACCAGCAGGCGCAGCCGGTATGCCTGCCTGTCGGCGGGCAGCGCCGCAGCCGTTCGCGCCACGGCGGTTTCCAGGCCCGGCGGCAGCGGGTAGCCCAGCGCCGCGCAGGACGCGGCCAGCCGGGCGGCATGGCCTTCCCACAAAGGGATGCGGCGGCCGGCGTCCACGCGCATCGTCTCGATCAGCTGGACGTCCGAAGGTATCGGCACAGGACGGTCAGGGGCAAAGGGCATGGCGCGCAGCGTGTCCGCTACGCCGGCACCTGCAGCCCCTTGGCCACGGCCGGCCGGGCGACGAAGGCGTCCAGCACGCGCCGCACCTGCCTGAAATCGTCGAAGCCCACCAGCTCGCCGGCGTCGTAGAAGCCGATCAGGTTGCGTACCCAGGGAAAGATCGCGATATCGGCGATGGTGTATTGCGCGCCCATGATCCACGCGCGCCCTTCCAGGCGGCGGTCCAGCACGCCCAGCAGCCGCCGCGACTCGGCCGCGTAGCGGTCGCGCGGGCGCTTGTCTTCGTATTCGCGGCCGGCGAAGCGGTGGAAGAAGCCCAGCTGGCCGAACATGGGGCCGATGCCGCCCATCTGGAACATCAGCCATTGCAGGGTTTCGTAGCGGCCGGCGGTGTCGGCCGGCAGCAGCTTGCCGGCCTTGCCGGCCAGGTAGACCAGGATCGCGCCGGACTCGAACAGGCCCAGCGGCCGGCCTTCCGGCCCGCGGGGATCGAGGATGGCCGGTATCTTGTTGTTCGGGCTCAGCGACAGGAATTCCGGCGAGAACTGGTCCTGGGTGTCGAAGGAGACGCGGTGCGCCTCGTAGGGCAGGCCGGTTTCTTCCAGCATGATCGACACCTTCACGCCGTTGGGCGTGGGCAGCGAATAGAGCTGGATGCGGTCGGGGTGGCGCGCCGGCCACTTCTGGGTGATCGGGAAGGCGGAAAGGTCGGCCATGGTGGGGGTATCCCGTGGAGGTGGAAAACCGGTGCGGCTTCCGGGACCGGCCCGGCGCACGGCGGGGTGCGCGGCGGGCGGGACGCCGCCGGATCGGCAGCCATTGTAATCACCGCCGTTTGCCATTGCCCCGGTTTTTTTCGCGGGCAGGCCTGCGGGTTGCCCGCCCCGGCTTCGTCCCGCGCCGAGGCCGCATGTCGGGCCCGGCCGTCGCCTCATGTCGTCCCGGTTCCGGCGTTCCGGCCCCGCCCGCGCCTCATGCCGGGCCGGGTTCCCGCGAGCCGCCGTCCCAGCCGTCCAGCAGGCGGGCCTTCCACTGGCATTCCCGCCATTCCAGGCCCGCCTCGGAATCGATGACGATGCCGCCGCCCACGCCGTAGACGCCCGCGCCGCCGCCGTCCAGCACCAGCGTGCGGATCGCCACGTTCAGCGAAAAATCGCCGCCGGGCGCCAGCCAGCCCACGCTGCCGCAATACAGCCCGCGCGGCGCGGCCTCCAGCCGGCGGATGCGCCGCATGGCGGCGATCTTGGGCGCGCCGGTCACCGAGCCGCAGGGAAACAGCGCCCGCAGCACGTCGCCCAGCCCGGCGCGCGGCGCCTCGGCGTGGATGGTGGAGGTCAGCGTCCATACCGACGGGTAGCGCTCCAGCTCGAACAGCCGCTCCACGCGCACCGAGCCGGGCGCGGCCAGGCGGCCCAGGTCGTTGCGCAACAGGTCGACGATCATCAGGTTCTCGGCGCGGTCCTTGGCGCTGGCCTGCAGCGCCCGCCCCAGGCGCGCGTCCTCGGCCGGGTCGGGGTGGCGCGGGGCGGTGCCCTTCATGGGCCGGCAGGTCAGGGTGGCGCCTTGCCGCCGCACGAACAACTCGGGCGAGAACGACAGCACGCTGCGCCGGCCGTCCTGCACGAAGGCCGCGTGCGCGCTGGGGTGGCGGGCCGCGATGCGCCGGTACAGCGTGCGCGGGTCGCCGTGCGCACGCACGTCCACGGGCAGGGTGTAGTTGATCTGGTAGACCTCGCCGCGCGCGATGCGCTCGCGGATCTCGGCCACGGCGGCCGCGTGCCGGGCGGCGCCAAGGCGCGGCGCGGCCGACAGCACGCGCGCGGCCTTGTCGGCCGGGGCATCCCAGGGGGCTTCGGCATGCGCCCGCTCGAACACCAGCGCCGTCAGGCGCGGCCGGTCCGCGTCCGGCGTACCCTCGGCATCCGCCTCCGGCGCCATCCCCGGATCCAGCCATTCCCCCAGCTCGTAATCTGCCAGCAGCCCCACCCAGCGCCCGCGCGCGCGCGCTTCGTCGATGCGGGCGAGCGCCGGGGCCAGCTCTTCCGGCCGGCGCGCCTCGATGCGTTCGCACGGCCCTTCCATCTGCAGCGCCCGCCCCGCCAGGCGGTCTTCGAAGCGGCAGAACATCAGCGGCCCGCGACGAACTCGTGCAGCACCCGGCCCGTGTGCGAATGCCCGCGTGCCTCGGCCACCTGGCGCGGCGTGCCTTCGGCGACCAGCCGACCGCCGCCCGACCCGCCTTCCGGCCCCAGGTCCAGCAGCCAGTCGGCCTGCGCGATCACGTCCAGGTTGTGCTCGATCACCACTACGGTGTTGCCGGCGTCCACCAGACGGTGCAGCACCTGGATGAGTTTTTCCACGTCGGCCATAGACAGCCCCACCGTGGGCTCGTCCAGCACGTAGAGCGTGTGCGGCAGGCGCGAGGCGCGCCCGGTGCGGGTCAGGCCTTCGGTCATGCGCGCCTTGGCCAGCTCGGTCACCAGCTTGATGCGCTGCGCCTCGCCGCCGGACAGCGTGGGCGACGGCTGGCCCAGCGTCAGGTAGCCCAGCCCCACGTCCTGCATCAGCTGCAGGGGGTGGGCGATCCTGGGGTGGGCGGCGAAATAGCCGATGGCGTCGTCCACCTCCATGCCCAGCACCTCGCCGGCATGCTTGCCGCGCAGCCGCACCGACAGCGTGTCGCGGTTGAAGCGCGCGCCGCCGCAGGCATCGCACGGCACCTTCACGTCGGGCAGGAAATTCATTTCTATGGTGCGCATGCCCTGGCCTTCGCACACCGGGCAGCGGCCGTCGCCGGTGTTGAAGCTGAAGCGCGCCGGCGTCCAGCCGCGCATGCGGGCCTCGCTGGTGTCGGCGAACTGCCGGCGCACGTCGTCCCAGAAGCCCACATAGGTGGCCGGGCAGGAGCGCGGCGTCTTGCCGATGGGCGTCTGGTCCACTTCCAGCACGCGGTCGAGGATTTCCCAGCCGGCGATGCCGGTGCAGCCCTTCCAGGCCGGCGCCTTGCCCTGCGACACGGCGTGCCGCAGGTTTTCCAGCAGCACCTCGCGCGCCAGCGTCGACTTGCCGGAGCCGGACACGCCGGTGACCACGCTCAGCCGCCCGATCGGGAAATGCGCGGTGACGTTGCGCAGGTTGTGCAGGTGGGCGTTGCGCACCTCGATCGCCGGCGCGCCCGGCTCCGGGGGCCGGCGCGGTTCCAGCGTGTGCGCCAGCGGGTGCGCCAGGTAGCGGCCGGTCACCGATTCGGGCGAGGCGATCAGGTCGCTGGCGGTGCCTTGCGCCACCACCCGGCCGCCGCGCACGCCCGCGCCCGGCCCGATGTCGATGATGTGGGCCGCGCGGCGGATAGTGTCGTCGTCGTGCTCCACCACCACCAGCGTATTACCCTGGCGCTCCAGCCGCCCCAGCGCGTCGAGCAGGATGCGGTTGTCGCGCGGGTGCAGGCCGATGGTCGGTTCGTCCAGCACGTAGCACACGCCCTGCATATTGGAGCCGAGCTGGGCCGCCAGCCGGATGCGCTGCGCCTCGCCGCCCGACAGCGTGGGCGCGGCGCGGTCCAGCGCCAGGTAGTCCAGCCCCACCTCCTGCATGAAGGCCAGCCGGCTGCGGATTTCGGCCAGGATGTCGCGCGCGATCTCGGCTTCGCGCCCGCGCGCCACCAGCCCGGTGAAGAAGGTATGCGCCTCGCTCACCGACATGGCGGCGATATCGGCGATGGAGCGGTCGCGCCAGCGCACGTTCAGCGCCACGCGGTTCAGCCGCTGCCCGTTGCAGGCCGGGCAGGTGCGCACGTCTTCGCCGTAGCCCTCAGTCCAGGCGGCTTCCTCGCCGGTCTGCTCGGCGTCGAAGCCGGCCAGCACCACGCCCGTGCCGAAGCAGGTCGGGCACCAGCCGTGCTTGGAGTTGTACGAAAACATGCGCGGGTCCAGCTCGGGAAAGCTCACCCCGCTGATGGGGCAGGTGCGCTTGGTCGACATGCTCAGTTGCTGCAGCGGGGCGTCGGGCGCATCCCGCAGGCGGTCCAGCGGCCACACGACGCTCAGCGTGCCCTGGCCGTGCTCCAGCGCGCGGCGCACCGCGTCGCGCAGCTCGGCCTCGCGCTCGCTGGCCACCACCAGGTCGGCCACCGGCAGTTCCAGCGTGTGCTCGCGGTAGCGGTCCAGGCGCGGCCAGGGCTTGGTGGGCACGAAGGCGCCGTCCACCCGCAAGTGGGTATGGCCCTTGCCCGCGGCCCATTTGGCCAGGTCGGTGTAGTAGCCCTTGCGCGCCACCACCAGCGGCGCCAGCACGCCGATATGGTCGCCCTTGCGCTCGCGCAGGATGCGCGCCACGATCTGGTCCGCCGTCTGCGGCTCCACCGGCACGTTGTGGTCGGGCGAATACTGCGTGCCCAGCTTCACGTACAGCAGCCGCAGGAAATGGTGGATCTCGGTCATGGTCGCCACGGTGGACTTCAGCCCGCCGCGGCTGGTGCGCTGCGCGATCGCCACCGTGGGCGGAATGCCGAAGATCGCATCCACGTCCGGCTTGCCGGCCGGCTGCACGATGGCGCGCGCGTAGGCGTTGAGCGATTCCAGGTAGCGCCGCTGGCCCTCGTTGAACAGAATGTCGAAGGCCAGCGTGGACTTGCCCGAGCCGGACACCCCGGTGATGACCGTGAAGGTATCGCGGGGGATCTCCACGTCCACGCCCTTCAGGTTGTGCTCGCGGGCGTTGCGGATCTCTATGGCCTGGCGGTCGCGGCGCGCGGACGGGGCGCCGTAGGCCGCAGCCGGCTCGGCCACCGCCAGGGCCGCCGCCGGCGGCGCGGCGGCGCGCACGGCATGCGCCGCCGGCAAGGCGCCGGGCCGCATCCCGGCCTGGGCCGGGCCGGCCGGCTCCGGCGCAATGGGCGGCGCGTCCGCCACGGACGGCGGCTCGTCCGCGAATTCCGATTCGGCCACCGCCGCCACCGATTCCGCGGCCGCCGCCGGAATCGCCGCTGCGTACTCGCGCAGCGCCGCGCCGGTGTGCGAGCCGGGGTGGGCCATGACCTGCGCCGGCGTGCCGGCGGCCACCAGCACGCCGCCGGCGTCGCCGCCTTCCGGCCCCAGGTCCAGCAGCCAGTCGGCGGCGCGGATCACGTCCAGGTTGTGCTCGATGACCAGCAGCGTATGGCCGGCCGCCAGCAGCTTGCGGAAGGCGCGCATCAGCCGCGCCACGTCGTCGAAATGCAGCCCTGTGGTGGGCTCGTCGAACAGGAACAGGCTGCCCTTCTTGGCGACCCGGGCGGTACTGATGCCGCTGCGCGCGGCCTCGGCCAGGTGCCCCGCCAGTTTCAGCCGCTGCGCTTCGCCGCCCGACAGGGTCGGCACCGGCTGGCCCAGGCGCACGTATTCCAGGCCCACGTCGGCCAGCGGCGCCAGCCCCGTCTGCACGTCGCGCAGCCCGGCGAAGAATTCCAGCGCCTCGCTCACCGTCATGTCCAGCACTTCGTCGATGGACGCGTCGCGGCCCAGGTGCGACACCCGCACCTCGCGCACCTCGGGGCGGAAGCGCGTGCCGTCGCAGTCCGGGCAGCGCAGGTACACGTCCGACAGGAACTGCATCTCCACATGCTCGAAGCCCGTGCCGCCGCAGGTCGGGCAGCGCCCGTCGCCGCTGTTGAAGCTGAACGTGCCCGCGGTATAGCTGCGTTCGCGTGCCAGCGGCGCCTGCGCGAACAGCTTGCGGATGGCGTCGAAGGCGCCCACGTGGCTGGCCGGGTTCGAGCGCGCCGTCTTGCCTATGGGCGCCTGGTCCACCAGCACCACGTCGGCGATCAGCTCGTCGCCCAGGATGCGGTCGTGCTCGCCCGGCGCTTCCGACGGCCGGCCCTTGCGCTTGAGCAGCGCCGGGTAGAGCACGTCCTGCACCAGCGTGGACTTGCCCGAGCCCGATACCCCCGTCACGCACACCAGCCGGCCCAGCGGAATCTCCACCGCGACGTTGCGCAGGTTGTGCGCCCGCGCGCCTTCCAGGATCAGGCGCGGCGTGTTCGCCGCCACCGGCATCGGCCGCGGGGCCTCCACGCGCCTGCGCCCGCCCAGGTAGTCGCCGGTCAGCGTCGGCGCGTCGCGCAACTGCGCCGGCGTGCCGTCGAACACGATCTGCCCGCCGCGCTCGCCCGGCCCGGGGCCGATGTCCAGCACCCGGTCGGCGGCGATCATCACCTGCGGGTCGTGCTCCACCACCACCAGCGTGTTGCCGGCATCGCGCAGCCGGTGCATGACCTGCACCACCCGGTGCATGTCGCGCGGGTGCAGGCCGATGGAGGGCTCGTCCAGCACGAACAGGGTATTGACCAGCGAGGTGCCCAGCGCCGTGGTCAGGTTGATGCGCTGCACCTCGCCGCCCGACAGCGTGCGGCTCTGGCGGTCCAGCGTCAGGTAGCCCAGGCCCACGTCGCACAGGAAGCGCAGCCGCGCGCGGATCTCGGTCAGCAGCAGGTCGCTGGCCGCGTCGGGCAGCCCTTTCAGCCGCAGGCGGTCGAAGAACACCCGCACCCGCTCGATAGGCAGCAGCATCAGGTCGTGGATGTTCAGGCCGGGCAGGGCGGCCAGCTGCGCGTCGCTCCAGTCGGCGTGCACCGGGCGGAAGCGCCGGTAGCGCGGGTCGCCGGCGGGCAGGGCGGCTTCGGCCTCTTCCCGCCCGCCCACGCGCCACAGCAGCGCATCCGGCTTCAGGCGCGAACCGTGGCAGGCCGGGCAGGGCGTATAGCTGCGGTACTTTGACAGCAGCACGCGCACATGCATTTTGTACGCCTTGGTCTCCAGCCAGTCGAAAAAGCGCTGCACCCCGTACCACTGCGTCTTCCATGCCTGGCTGCCGCCCTTCCATTCCGGGTCGCCGTGCAGCACCCAGCGGCGCTCTTCCTCGCTCAGGTCCTTCCAGGGCACGCCCAGGCGCACGCCGGCCTTGGGGGCGTACTTGCGCATCTCGTCCTGGCATTCCTTGTAGCTGGGCGTCTGCCAGGGCTTGACCGCGCCTTCCAGCAGCGTCTTGCTTTCGTCCGGGATCACCAGCCCGTAGTCGATGCCGATCACCCGTCCGAAACCGCGGCAGGTCTCGCAGGCGCCCAGCGGCGAATTGAAGGAAAACGTGCTGGGCAGCGGGTCGCTGTATTCGATGTCGCACTCGGCGCAGTGCAGGCGGTCGCTGTATTTCCAGACATGGGCGTCGCCGCCTTCGGCGTCCAGCGCCCGCACCGCCAGGTGGCCGGAGCCCAGCCGCAGGGCGGCGTCCAGCGCTTCCATGACCCGCTCGGGCTCGGCCGACGACAGGCGGAAGCGGTCCTGCACCACGTGCAGCGTCCGGCGCGGCCCCTCGGCGGCCGGCCGGGCCTTGCCGCGCGCGGCGGCCTTGCTCCGGCGCGCCGGCCCGGGCGCCGGAGCCGGGACGGTCTCCTCGGCATGCACCCGGGTATAGCCCTGGCGTTCCAGGAAGCCGCGCACCTCTTCTTCCGAGAAATTCCCCGGCACCTGCACCGGAAACGTCACTACCAGGCGCGGATCCCCCGCGGCCGCCGCGCGCTGCGCGATGGACGCCTGGATGGATTCCGCCGTGTCGCGCCGCACCTCCCGCCCACAGCCGCGGCAGAACAGCCGCCCGGCGCGCTGGAACAGCACCTTGAGATGGTCGTTCAGCTCCGTCATGGTGCCGACCGTGCTGCGCGAACTGCGCACAGGATTGGTCTGGTCGATGGCGATGGCCGGCAGAATGCCTTCTATCCGGTCGACCTGCGGCTTGTCCATGCGGTCCAGGAACTGCCGGGCGTACGGGGAAAAGGTCTCGACATAGCGCCGCTGGCCTTCGGCGTATAGCGTATCGAAGGCCAGCGAACTCTTGCCGGAGCCCGACACCCCCGTCACGACCACCAGCTCGCTGGTCTTGAAGGTAACGTCGAGGTGCTTGAGATTGTTCTGGCGGGCGCCGATGATGCGGATTTCGGAGGTCATTGCGGTGCGTCTGGAGGCGGTGCAGGCACTATACCCCGACGGCCGGCCGGCCCGGCCCTCCGGATCCCGATCCAGGGTAGAATGCCGGGTTTGGTAGCTGTAACGACAGACCCGCCCGGCCGCGCGCCGGGCTCACCCACCGGAGTTCGACATGGCTGAACGTAAGCGCGTGCGCCGCAACACCCTGGAGCGCCGCTGCCTGGGCAAGGCTTTCAAGCGCCTTTTCGTGAACTCGCCCAAGGGCGTGTTCAAGATGCTGGAAAAGATCAAGCGCGTCTGACGCGTTCCGCGCGCCCCGGGCGCGCGACAGGCGCCGGCCGCGTGCGACGCGGCCGCGCCGGGCCGCCCCCTTCCGGGCGGCCCGCACTTGCGGCATTTTCCGGCCGAAAGGCCGGCAAAAAGGCCGGGTTCCCCACAAGGAACCCGGCCTTTTTTGTTTCTCGTCCGTGACGCCGCGGCACGGTTTCCATTGCAACATTTCCCGCATCGCGGGCCCCTGTCATGAAAACGGCATCCGGGCGGAAGCATTGTGCGGCAGATTCGGCAAAAACCCTGGCGAAAGTCCCGGAAGTCTATTTCAAATTATAAAAATTAGATTCCGGTTGCATTATTCCAGCCGGTTTTAACGTTGCGGATTGCAATTTGACGCAAAAAATCCGGATGCCTGCCGCTTTCCCAAGTCTTTGTTTATCAATAAAAAATAAACGTAACTAGAGTTTGGTGTAATGGAATTTCTACATAACCGCCCGTGTAAAATGCGCCGGTTTTCTCAAATTCGCCGCCATCACGCAATTCTTTGCAATAGTTTAGGTTGAATTAACTTTTGTTGATCTTCGGCCGTGGCGCCGATCTCTTTTGCAGCCGTCAGGATAATTCGCCGGTCCCTACCCAATAATGATACGTCTCGAAGCATTCAAGTCCCGGCGGCTCGCCGTCTGGCTAATAGGCCTTCCCATGCTCCTGGCCGTGGTGTATTACGGCCTGCTGGCAAAAGACCGCTACGTCAGCAACGCCCAGGTCGTGGTGCGGCAGACGGGGGGGAACGAGGCGCCCGTCCTGCCCGGCATGGCCGTGCTCATGGGGGGGATCAACCCCGCCTCCCGCGAGGAAACCCTCTACCTGCGCGAATTCATCACGTCCATGGACATGCTCAATGTCCTGCAGGACAAGCTCAAGTGGAGCCAGCACTACGCCGGGCGCTGGTCCGACCCGCTGTATTGGCTCGGCTCCGGCGCGCCCAGCGAAGACCTGCTGGAATACTACCGCCGCGTGGTGCAGGCCACTTTCGACGAGCAGACCGGGCTGCTGACCTTGCAGGTCCAGGCGTTCACCCCGGAATTCGCGCGCCAGGTGCAGCAGGTCATCCTGGCGGAAAGCGAACGCTTCGTGAACGAAATCTCGCACCGCATGGCGCGGGACCAGATGCAGTTTGCCGAAACGGAACTGGCCCGGGCGCGCAAGAACTACGAAGACCGGCGCGCCGAAATGCTGCGCTTCCAGAGCGAAAACAACCTGCTGGACCCGGAGGCCGCCGCCACCGCCCGCGCCGGCACCTTGTCCGAGCTGGAAAGCGAACTGATCAAGCAGCGCGCCACCCTCAAGGCCATGCTGGCCACGCTGAATCCCGGCACCCCCCAGGTGCGGCAGCAGCGCACGCGCATCCATGCCCTGGAGCAACAGCTGGAAGCCGAAAGCCGCCGCCTGGTGTCCGCTCCGGCGGGCGACAAGCTTAATGTGGTGGCCGCCCAATACCGCAGCCTGATGGTGGACGCGGGTATTGCGGAGGAATCCTACAAATTTGCCGTTTCCGCCGTGGAAACTGCGCGCGTCGAGTCGGTCAAGAAGCTGCGCAGCCTGGTAACCGTGGTCAGCCCCAATATGCCGGACCTGGCCATTTATCCCGAGCGCATCTACAACCTGATCACTCTATTCGTCATTCTGGCCCTGCTGTATGGAATCGCGCGCTTCATTATCGCGACCATCGAAGACCATCGTGATTGAAGTTTCCACCATAAGAACACCACGACCCATGTCCGCTATCCGTCCCTTCGACTTCCGCCCGGCCGCCAGGCCGAGGTCCGCCTTTCGCTTTGCGCTACCGGTGGCGGTATGCCTGGCCTTGGCCGGATGCGGCGGCAGCCTGCTTTCCGGCGCCGGGCCGTCCATCCGCTCCATTACCTCGGCCGACGAGAACACGCCGGTGGGCGGCGGCGCGCGTTACGAGGTGGTGGACCTGTCCGCGGACAGCATCGCCACCTACATGCGGCCGCCGGAGATGGCCCCGGTGCATACCGTGGCGCCGACTTCCGTACCCGACGTCAGGCTGGTGCCCGGGGACGTGCTTTCGGTCATGATCGCCGACAACGGCGCGGGCGAGGCCGCCATGTTCGCCCCGCTGGCGGGCGGCGGCACTCTGTTTCCTAAAGTCCGCCTGGACAGCAAAGGACGCATTTCCCTGCCGTACGTCGGTCAGGTGACGGTCCGGGGCAAGACCCTGTCGGAGGTCGAGCAGATCATCCGCAGCACCCTGCGGGGCAAGGTCACGGATCCCCAGGTGCATGTCGAGCTGAGCGGCGACCTGTCCGGGTCGGTGCTCGTGGCCGGGGCGGTCAAGGCGCCGGGGCGCTTTTCCGCCATGCAGGGGCCCCTGACGCTGCTGGATGCGATCAATCAGGCGGGCGGGCCCGTGCTGGAGCCGCATCTGATCCGGGTGGTGTTGCGCACCGGCAGCGACGCCCAGATTTTCAGCTATCAGGATCTGCTCAATGGCAGGAACCAGGTCATTCCCCCGCATTCGGAAATCATCGTGGAACGGGCGCGCAAGCGTTTCGTCGCCATGGGGGCGGTTACCCAGCCCGGCCTGCACGACTTGCCGTCCGACAACCCCAGCCTGCTGGAAGTGCTGGGCGTGGCGGGCGGGTTGCGCGAAAGCTCTGCCGATCCCAGCGGGGTATTCATCTTCCGCCTGGCCGAGCCGGAGCCCGGCACGGATGGCAAACCCACGGCGCGGGTGTTCCGCCTGGATATGAAGACGCCGGAAGCCATTTTCCTGGCCCGCCAGTTCCTGGTCCAGCCGGAAGACGCGGTCTACGTAACCAATGCGGCCGTCTACGAATGGCAGAAGATTATCTCTCCGATCGTCCAGGTATTGCTCCTGGGGCGGATCGTGCATAACGGATACAACTGAGATCAAGCCGAAAATGGAGAAAAGAAGCTCCCTTCGCATCATGAAGTCCGTGATCTTCGCGCTGGTACTGCGCGAAGTTCGCGGGCGTTTTGGCGCGAAACGGATGGGGGCGTTCTGGTTTGTGTTTGAGCCGCTGGCGCATGTGCTGTTGATTACGGCGATTATGACCGTGGTGCGTCAGCGAACGATTCCAGGGATGGATGCGCCGGTTTTTCTTGTGACAGGCATCGTTCCTTTTTTACTGTTCCGGAATATTGCCTTGCGCGGGATGGAAGCGATAAATGCTAACCAAGGATTGTTTGCCTATAGACAAATCAAGCCATTTGATTGCATGTTAGTGCGTGCAATCGTTGAGTTTCTGATGATGGCGTGTGTGTATATCGTTTTGATATTTGGTTTAGGGTTTTGGTGTGGATATGACGTATCTGTTAGCCACCCGTTGGAGTGGTTGGGGCTTATAGGACTTGGATTGTTGCTAGGGTTAAGCATGGGCCTGATCTTTGCTGCGATCGTGAATGCACTGCCTGAACTAAGGACGTTTATCCGGTTACTGTTTTTGCCGCTTTATCTACTTTCCGGTGTGATAGTGCCTCCTTGGAGGCTGCCTGAACAGTTGCTGGTGTGGCTGACTTGGAACCCCCTGCTGCATCTTATCGATCTGATTCGTGCGGCGATATTTTCCCACTATCCGTACACACCTCAGATATCGCTGACGTATGTAATGGGCTTTGTGCTAGTCGCGTTGTTCATCGGAATGGCAGTTTACCGGGCTCGTCATCGTCGTATGGTGGCCCTATGATCGAAGTCATCGATCTGACCAAGTCTTATCGGACTACTCGAGGCCGGGAGTATGTATTTCGAGACTTGTCGTTCACCGTTCCTGAGAATCGAAATGTCGCTTTGATAGGGCGCAACGGCGCAGGGAAGTCAACCCTACTACGTTTGATCGGGGGGATCGACGCTCCTGATGCAGGCCGAGTTCGTTGCCCGGGTTCGATTTCATGGCCTGTAGGATTAAGTGGCGGGTTCCAGGGGTCACTAACGGGCAGACAGAACGTGAAATTCGTTGCCCGTGTGTACGGTGCGGAAGGCGAGCAGATGCGAAGGGTGGTTCGCTATGTTGAAGAATTTGCGGAAATCGGGCGTTATTTCGACCAGCCCGTCAATACTTATTCATCCGGGATGCGCAGCCGAGTTGCTTTCGGTTTGAGCATGGCATTCGATTTTGACTATTACCTGGTGGACGAAGCATTGTCTACAGGGGACGCCCATTTTCGCAAGAAAGCTACTCAAGCGTTTCGAGATCGAGTGGGAAGGGCAAACCTGATACTTACTACTCATAGCATGGGGCAGGTGCGATCCCTTTGCGACATGATCTTATTGATCAAAGATGGTGCGGTGACGTGTTTTGACGATGTCGAAGCTGGCATCAAGGAGTACTTGCAGGGGTGATCCCCTGCATGTTGGCCCCATCCCGGCGCCCCATAGATAAGGGCCTGCGCTGCACATGGGAACAAGTCTGTAGGAACGTTTTTATCGAAGTGAGGCCGTTTATGAAGATCCAAGACAATCCGCATGTTCGCGAGTTTTTCTCGGGAAAAACCGTGGTTGTAACGGGTGGCGTGGGCAGCGTGGGAAGCGAAATCGTTGCTCAATTGCTTGAGTTGGATGTGGCGGAAGTTCGTGCATTAGACAACAATGAAACTGCCTTATTCGAGGCAGAGCAGCATTATGCCAGCGAGCCCAGATTCAAGTCGTTTCAGGCTGACGTCACGAACGAATGGGAAACCCTCCGGGTATTTTCTGGGGCACATTACGTTTTTCATGCTGCAGCCCTTAAACATGTTCCCTCTTGCGAGCGCAGCCCCTTTAGCGCGGTAGACACCAATATTCTGGGTGTGAATTCCATCATCCGCGCGGCTCAACGCAACCATGTGCAAAAGGTACTTTTTACTTCGTCAGATAAGGCTGTCAGCCCTACCAACGTTATGGGCGCCTCTAAACTCATGGGTGAGCGGCTCTTCATCGCTGCTAACTACATGTCTGTGGGACCTAATAATGGAACTGTTTTTTCCAACACCCGATTTGGTAACGTGGCGGGCTCTCGTGGCTCTGTGATTCCATTGTTTTGCAGGCAAATCCAGAAGGGCGGTCCCGTAACGCTGACTGACGAACGGATGACTCGCTTCATTATGAGTCTGGAAGATGCTACTCGCTTAGTAATTGAGAGCATGGTTCATGCTCACGGCGGAGATACCTTCATTACTAAGATGCCTTCAATGTCTATCGCCGACATGACGCAGGAACTGATTGAGATGGTTGCTCCGTTGTATGGCCGCGACCCAAAGAGTATCCAAATCAAGATAACAGGCGCTCGTCCCGGCGAAAAGATGTGGGAAGAGCTGAGTACGGACGAGGAAAGCCGTCGTATCTTGGAGGGAGACCGCTATCTGTGCGTTCTTCCTTCTGCTAATGATATTCCACAAGACGTGGAAGTGCGTTACGAGGCATTGGGCCTTAAGCGCTCGTTCTGCGTCTACAACAGCCATAATGAACCCAAGATGACGGCGAAGGAGATCCGTGATTTCCTGATGATAGAAGGCGTTTTGCCGGATGACGTCGTCGCCCTCTTGCGTAGCAATAATACTCAACTGATACAGGAAGCGGCATGAAGATTTTGGTTTTAGGCGGCGACGGCTATCTGGGGTGGCCCACGGTCATGCATTTGTCGGAGCACGGACATGACGTGCTTGCGGTGGACAACTATATGCGCCGCAATCTCAGTAGAGAAGAAAACGCCGAGCCGTTGTTCGAGGTCCCCAATCTTCATCGCCGAGCCGAGCTTTGGAAAGCAAAAAGCGGCAAGAGCGTAGGGGTTGCAATTGGAGACCTGTGCGATTGGGATTTTGTTTCGGAACTGTTTCAGGATTCTAAGCCTGATGCATTGATTCATTACGCGGAACAGCCTTCGGCTCCTTATTCCATGAAGGATCGACGGACGGCAACCCTGACGTTCCAAAACAATCTAATCGCCACTTTCAATGTCATTCAGGCAGTTCATGAATTTGCGCCGGATTGCCACATCGTCAAACTGGGGACTATGGGGGAATACGGTACCCCGAATATCGATATTGAAGAAGGCTGGCTGGATATTGAACACAAAGGGCGCAAGCAAAAGTTCTTGTATCCACGCGCCGCCGGCAGCCTTTATCACACGACTAAAGTGCTGGACACGGATTTAATCTGGTTCTATGTCCGCACTTGGGGTCTGCGTTGCACCGATCTTATGCAAGGACCCGTCTACGGTCTGGAGACTTACGAGAATGCGGGCGAGGAAAGTCTGTACCCATTCTTGAATTATGACGAGCTATGGGGGACAGTAATCAATCGGTTTATGGTGCAGGCGGTTGCTGGCTATCCCTTAACGGTCTATGGGAAGGGTGGCCAAACCCGTGGTTATCTAGATATCAAGGACACCTTGCAATGTCTACGCCTCTCCATTGAAAACCCCGCTCAGCCCGGAGAGTTGCGGATATTCAATCAGTTCGTGGAGACATTCAGCGTAAACGATATCGCGGAAAGAGTCAGAGCCTCGGGAGATCGTCTCGGCATTAGCGTAAAAATACAAAATCTACCCAATCCTCGTAAGGAACTCGAGGAGCATTATTATAATCCGGCGCATACTGGGTTGTTAGATCTTGGGCTCAAGCCCCATTATCTTACTGAGGAAGCCCTGGATGGCATGATGCAGTTGATCGTGCGGTATAAAGATCGGATCCGAACGGATTGTATATTCCGCGATGTGAAGTGGAATAAATAATTCACATCAATATAGTGTGATTCCTATGCCATTGCGGTTTTGGAAGGCAATGCGAGCGTCTCGGCTGTCGCGGCAAGGTGAGCATGCCGCGGCGCTGGCATTGTGCAAGATGCGGAATGTGGAAGTTCTTTCCCGAGCTGGGATGTATCTCTCCGTTCTCTCTCTCGCTGATAGCTCATCATTGGAGCGAGCCCTCGCGCTGCTCTACGTTGGAAATATTGAAGAGGCCATCAAGATCACGGCAAGCCACGGAAATCTTGGTCAAGCTCGAGCGCTTGTCGGGTATCTAGCAGCCAATGTTCCGGATAGAGTATGGCCACTTATAGCGGATAAACCCCGCTTTTTCGATATAGATCAATATTGTCGGTTGGCATTGGGCGTGCCGGGCTCCGTGCAAGGTGAGCGTGATAGATTGCCCGAAATTTTGGGGCTATCGATTTCGTTATCCAGAGGGGAACTCGCGCAAGCTGAGGGTTATTTGTATCGGCTGTTCAATCAAGCAGGCCTGACTCCCCCTGCAATGGATCTGACTAGTGGACGATTGGATATTTCCACTATAAGGTGTGACGCTGCCTTGGCAAATATCGACACTCCGCCTTTAATATCAGTAATCCTGACATCGCATAACGAGGAGAAGTATTTATATCACGCTGCAAAGTCTGTTCTCCAGCAAACTTGGCCGGCGTTGGAACTGATTATCGTCGACGATGCCAGTACGGATGACACTCGGGCTGTCGCGGAGCGCCTGCATAGTGAAGACCACAGGGTTCAGATAATTCGTTTGCAAAAAAATATCGGGACATGGAGAGCGAAGAATGTGGGCCTAGCAGCTGCCAAAGGGGCCTATCTCACGATGCATGACGCCGATGATTGGTCGCATCCTGAAAAACTGGAACGGCAGATAATCCCCCTTCTTGTTAACCACCATTTAATGAGCTCATCATCCTACATGTTTAGGGTGAATGAACAGACGGGCTTACCATTTACGAGAAACGCTGCGAGTTTTCTAAGATGGAATCCTTGCTCATTGATGTATCGCCGCAGCGTGATCGACGAGCTGGGTGTTTATTTCCAGGATCTCTTGGGAGGGGACTGCGAGTTCTCGGCCCGAATCGAAACGCATTGGGGGCGCGATAGCCATTACGCACTTCGCTTACCGTTGACCATTGGATGGCAGCGCGCCCGGGGGCTGTCAGCGAGGCATCGTGCCTCTACCCGCCTCACGGTTCCAGCAAAGCGACTTCAGGATTGGGAAAATTGGCGAAGGTTGCATATAGAGCATTATCGACGACGCAAAACAATGCGGGGGCGCGTAGAGTATCCGACTTTAGGGAGCTGTGAAAAAGAGGTCCCATGGCATGCTCACGATATACATGAGCACTAGGAGAATTGAGATGCAGTGGTTGATTACGGGTGGGTGCGGCTTTATAGGTTCGGCTCTTGTTAATAGATTGATGCAAGAGGGGGGGCATAGTATTCGTGTGGTGGACAATTTAAGTGTTGGAAGTCTGGCTGCTTTAAATGATTTAAAAACGGCAGTTTATGAGGATGCTGATGGGCCGCAGCCTTGGAGTTCGGACACTGTTAGCGTTCATGTGGTTGACATCATGGAAGCCGAGCCTGCGTTGAGATTATGCGCTGGTGCTGATGTTATTGTGCATTTAGCTGCCAACACTGGAGTGGCGCCCTCTGTTGAAAACCCACGCATGGATTGCACAACGAATGTGATAGGGACACTCAACTATTTGGAAGGTGCGCGGCACAACAATGTGGCCCGATTCGTCTTTGCTTCCAGCGGTGCACCGGTAGGTGAAGTGGTTCCGCCTATACATGAAGAAATCGTGCCGCATCCAGTTTCGCCTTATGGCGCCAGCAAGTTATGTGGGGAGGCATATTGTTCTGCATACTATAGAACATATGGCGTTAAAACAGTAGCGCTACGATTTGGCAACGTATATGGTCCAGGCTCCGGTCATAAAAGTAGCGTGGTCGCGCAGTTTTTTGGCATGGCATTAAAAGGCGCTCCTCTGAATATCTTTGGAGATGGTAGCCAAACGAGGGACTTCATATATATAGATGATCTTCTCCGCGCCGTCCAGTCGGCTGCCCGGCAGCCGAATGTCGGAGGAGAGGTTTTTCAGATCGCTACCAGCCAAGAGACTTCCGTCATGGAGCTTGCAGAGCAGGTTATGGCGGTTCTCGAAGAGAGCGGATATTCGAAGCCGAGCATTTCGCTGAGTGAGAAGCGTAAGGGCGACGTGATGCGTAATTTTTCTGACACCACGAAAGCTAAGCAGATGTTGAATTGGCAGGTGGAGATGCCTCTTCAGGAGGGGCTGAGAAAAACATTTGAATGGTTCCGGACTGCAATGGCTGTTTAGCCGTAATTGCGCCAAGCGGGCTGGTGCTAGTAGGTCATCCACGCGTCGAGTTATATAGCATTGCAGTTATATTTGAAGGCCGGTGATTAATATGAGTCCTGTCCAAACAGTATCGAGTGAAGGCAAGATGGGGGAGGAGGTGTTCCCTATCGTCATCCGGCAAAGGTCCAATGCTCACGAGAAGAAAGTTTTCCGTTGGATCCCCCCGATGCCTCCATGGGAGCCTCTCAAGAAAAAAGTCAACTCGAGTCTGAGGATCGCATGTGTCGTAGAGGACAGATTGTTTCGTGGGCTGCAATACGAAGGCGAGATCTTCCTGTTAACCCCGGAGAATTGGAGATACGTACTGCGTTATGGCAAGCCGGATTTCTTGCTTATGGAATCGATTTGGACGGATGTGACCGGGCACTGGCATTTGACTGAGACGCCGTCCTCTCCCCAGTACAGTGAAATGGTTAGTATGGTGAGGGAGGCCCAACTGGCTGGGGTGCCAACTGTATTCTGGATGACCAAGGGGCACGAATATCACGAACATTATAAAGAGTTCGCGCGAATATTTGATCAAGTATTTTGTGCAGATGTTCAGGGAGTGGATCGGATGGCGGAGGAGGGGATAGGCGCTGACCTTCTCCCTCCGTGCGTGCAGCCAGCCATATATAATCCTTTCCGGGATATTGAGAATTTTGGCGATTTTTCCATTAATGTCCTGTATGACGGCTGGGGGGATCTGGACCGTTTTTCTCAGAAGTTGGAAGTCTTTGAGGATGTCAGGCAATTCGGTTTGGCAATCATCGACTCCAGATACGAAATTTTTATTCGTCGATTGGAGGAGCTTCCCGACTACGCCAATCACATTCTTGGATGTGTGGATCACGGCGGTAGAGTCTTGGCGCTGAAGCATTCAAAGACGTATCTGACGCATGAGGTGACCTCTGCAACTCAGATCACTCAGCAGTGGATGGCATTAGAGGCTGCCGCTACAAGGCTTCCCGTTATTCATCATGGGAAGCTGGGGGATGGGGATATACGAAAAGGCATCGTGACCGAGTGTGCTGATAATGCCGAATTTATAGCAGATATATTGCGCTGCAATGAGGACGAGCTTTATAGGGAACGTGCTGGCCATGCGGCTTGGCGGATGACTCTTGCGCAACATACTTTTTCTCATAGAGTGCAGAAGATCTGCCAGAAGACAGGGATCAACCACGATTGGGTTGAATTTCCTAAAGCTTCGGCAATTACGCCGACCTATAGGCGAGATTATTTGCCGCGATGCGTCGATACTTTCAATGCACAGACGTACCCGAACAAGGAACTCGTGATCGTTTTTAATGGAAATGATCTGCCTGCCTACACTGAGTTGGGTGCAGAGGTTAACCGAGACATAATCAGGATTTCAAATGTGCCCGGAGAGTTGTTCGCCGGAGCATGCATGAACCATGGTCATCAGATTGCCACGGGCGAATACTGCTTCCGTATGGACGATGATGATTATTACGGTCCCAATTATTTGATGGACATGATGCTGAATCTTCGAGGGGTGGATGCCGACTTGTTTGGAAAGCCCATGTCCGTCTATTACTATTTTCCTAATGACGGTTCGATATACTTAAAGACAGCCAAGGTGCAGCCCTATAACCTGTTGACAAAAGCAAATATTGAAGCAGGCAGGCGTATGACAGGGAATACGGTCTCAGGCAGGCGGTCCTTTTTCCTGGAGAACCCTTATCCCGATGAGGCTCACAGCGCGGCTGATTCAGGATTTCTGCTATCAGCCAAGTTGGACGGTAAGATCATCGTCACATGGGATTCGTTGAATATGGTCGTTGAGCGTCGGGATGATCAGGCAACGCATACCTGGAAGGTCGATTCAGAGCGATTGAAGAAAACGATGCTTCGGACCCCTTATCCTTCGCTTGAAGATCTTTTTATTTAAAAGATTTTATTCCATCGAAGGATTGACTGTTTCGTATTCTAAGTAACGCAATTCTAGGCCACTCTGATGAAGATTTGTATACATTGTCATACACTTACTGCTGGTAAAGGTGGGGCAGAGCGCGTGGCTGCCGAGCTTGCCGGTGAAATGGCATCTAGAGGGCATGATGTCTCAATGCTTTATAAGCAGAAGGACGGGGTGGAGCCTTCCTATAATATGGCGAAGGCGGTGAGATCAGTGGCTTATGGCCAATTGCCGGACTTGTCAAACATACTGCCTCAACTCGACCCAGATGTATTCCTAACGTTTTATTTTGATCGGATGCTTGCGCGGACGTATGCCGCAGTGCATCATACGAACATACCTTTTTGTATGCAGGAGTGCACAAATCCTGAGCGACTGTATGTGAATAATTGGAAAGCGCCTGCTGGTGGCGAATTCGTCGCTTACTGGGAAAGAGAAATAATTGCCTCCTTTGCTGCCAGGATCCGTCTGACAATGAGGAGCTATATTCAATCATTTGCGCCACATATACGTAAACAGATCAGGGCTTTCAGCAATCCTGCGTTCCGTCAGGATGTCCCCGCGAACGTCGGAATCCAAGATGCCGGAGAATACTATATAACTATCGTCAATGGGTTTAAGAAAAACAAGAATCTGTTGGGATTACTGCAAGCCTTTCAGCGGCTGGTGGGCGATTTTCCGAGTTGGGGTATTAAAGTCATCGGTAGGGGCGGCGATCCGGACAATCCACATGACATGGAGCTTTCTGAGGCCATTAGGGATCTAGGTCTAGCGTCGCGGGTTCACATAACGGGTCAGACGGACGATGTATATGTGCATTATAGGCAATCACAAATCCATGTTATTGCATCCCTAAGCGAAGGTTGTCCGACTGCCGTGTTGGAAGCAATGTCAGTCGGGGTGCCAAGTATTGGTTTCGCTGATTGTCCTGGAACCAATGAGTTGATCGTTCACGAGGAAAATGGACTATTGGCTGATCCGACAGACAGGATTGCCGGCCTAGAGGCTGCATTACGAAGATTGATGTCATCAGCAGAGTTGAGGGTTCGGCTCGGCGAGCAGTCTTTTAAAGATTCGCAGTCCTTTGAACCTTCCCGAATCTATGACCAGTGGGAAGAGCTATTCGCTGAGGCGGCAAGTTATAAAGGGGACCTGGACAGATTGTTTCGAGAACAGTTGCAAATTGCGCCGGAAAGAGCGCTGCATGCTCGCCGGATGATTGGTCCCCTTCTTCAACAAATGAATACGGCACCGGCTCGTTCTTTCCTGAAGTCCTTGAAAATGGACCTGGCTGCATAACCAACCGTATTTGCGCAGTTGAGGAAGCTGATTTCATAGGGCTGCTCTGATTTTCAGGTTTTACAGAAGGTACATCCCCCAATTTTGAGACACCGTATGTCTAACGGAACCAAACGGGCGATAGTCGTTTTAAGCTCAGGCCGGGCAGGTACGTCATTGCTTATGCAAGTGTTAGGCGGCCTGGGGATGTCCCTGTCCGAACGCTTGATTGAAGGACGCTATGAAAATCCAGATGGATTTTTTGAGGACACTGATATTGTCCGTCTTCATAAACGTATTTTTGCGGAGACGGGTTTAAAAGGAGTGCTTCCGCTGCCCTCGGGATGGTTGGAGGCGGATGTTGTAAATAACATCCGTCAGGAGTTGCAGCGATTGGTGCACAGGCAATTAGAACAAGCTACGTCAATTTGGGGTTTTAAAGATCCGAGGACATGTACTTTTCTGCCTTTATGGCTCAAGATCCTGAACGCCGAGAAAGTGAATCCCTCATTTATATTGGCGATGAGGGATCCGTCCAGCGTCATTTCTTCCTTTCTTCGGCTTTACAACATTTCAGCAGATCTGGCTGAATTGGTTTGGCTGTGCAGAACTTGTGATGCGCTGCACTATAGCGCTGCGGATTGCTATATAGTGCATTATGAAGACTGGTTTAATCACCCGGCCCGATTGGGTACGGAATTGCTAGGGTATACCGGACTGGAGCCGTTTTTCAATGGTGAGGTGAGTGAAGTTTTAAGGGATATAATTAAACCCAATCTCAATCGAGCGAAGTATGATCCTTACCCCATCAAAAATAAATTAGTGCTGCGGTTGTACGATGTGATAAGGCAGTGCAACGGAGCTCAGTTTGATAGGGCTGGGCTGATGGATGTCGTGCGGGATTGCCGCGAGTCTATGGAAGACTTCAAGGGTTGGTATTTGGATGCTCAACAATCAGCCAAGGCGATTAGTGCTTTCAAGCGGAATAGTGACCTTAATCGAACCCGGGATGTAGGAAGAAATATGGAAAAGAATGAGTTGCTGGCGGCTCAGGCTCAGCAGGATACCGGAGAAGTTAGCATGCTGAAGCAGCAAGTTCGCCTGCTTGAACAGCAATTAAGTATGGTGAGGATGGAAAAAGAGAACTTGCAGCTGGAGCATAGGGCTGAACGGCTCGAGGAGCAGCGGATTCATGCGGAGGAGTTGGCGGCACTTCAGATCAAGGTCGCGGATACGCAGGCGGAACATTCAACTCCTGACCAACGGCTGGAGCAATTGACTCATGATTTGGCCAATTTGACAGAGTTAAACGCGCAGTATGTGAAGATGGTGAAGTCGTTGCATGACGAAAATCAACGCTTGCGAGCGAAATCCATCGTTGCTGGAGGGCCCGCCAAGAAGACGGCTAAGCCTGCTGGGGAATCTAGGCTGAATGATGGTGCTAGAGCCAATGTGTCTGAAGGGGACGCAAAAAAAAAAGTAACGCATCCGCCCAAGGGCCCGCAAAAAAAGCCACAACAGCAGCCTAAGGGCGACCCGCGGCCTTTGGCGAAGCCATCTTCTAATGTCACCGCGGGAAGGAAAATCCCTGCGAAGACATTCTCCGTACTTGCAAATAACCCTCATGGTGGATCCACCAGGAGGGCGAGATTGGTTCGTAAATTTAAAAATGACCCCCACCAATATTTTGCCGACTCGAAGGTATTCTTCTTGCGTCCCATGAAATTCTTGTTTAAGAAAAAAGCATAGTCCAAGTGTTATTTTATTTTTGAGCCTGGGCAAGAGGCCGTGGAATTTTTCTAGGGAACTCGGTTATAAATATAAGAAAAAGCGCTCCTGATAAATTAATGTTGCTACCCCAATTGTGGTTCGCGGGGCGCCGTAAGGATATTTCAAGTCCTAGGCCCTGGTAATATACAGCTCTGCTCTTCTTCTTGGCGTCCATATTCACGAAGGTTCTGGGCGCGTTCTGGGTCTGTCATTTAATGAGTTGTACCCAGCTAATACCTCTCTGGATAGAGCTGTTCAGGGTGGGGAAGAATGCGTGCTCCAGTGTGCGAGGCCTGAAGTAGACATATCGCGGATGGCGCGCGTTCGGAGACCGACTCGTTCCATTGTTCGACATGAATGACCAATAGCCGATTCCCCCTACGCAAGGCAGTACGGCCTAAGGACTGGTAGACTGGTGCCGAACTGCTTCTAACGAGGCAGGGTGGTGAAAGCGTGCCTATTCTATGAGAGCCGGGCATCTACATGGCCCTTCATGGGGGGATTGGGTGATCAAGGCGCTGCAACTGTCTTCCTGCCGCTGTATCAGAGCAGGCAGTTGACCTAAGGCTCTGAGGAGTTTGCGGTGCTTGTGTGTTCTCAAAATTAAAAATGATCTATAAGTAGCTTCCTGCACGTATTATGATGGCGGAGCGTGAGGGGGCAGTCTTATGGCGTCGCCCGATGCTATTGTGCTTGTTAATGTTGCGCGAAGGAGTTTTCCATGGAGGAGGAGCATCCTTATCAGTCGCTACCTAGTAAGGCTTATTGGAAGCAGGTGGTTGCTGAAAGAAACTGTCTTGAGATTGAAGGATGGTATGCGAAAAAATGGCCTATAACCCAGTCTCGTATATCTTCTGCAGGAAGTTGTTTTGCTCAACATATTGGTCGTTACTTGAGGGATTTCGGCTTTAATTTTCTTGATGTGGAGCCGCCGCCGCCGGGACTCGTTAAGGCATGTTGGGCCGAGTACGGATACGGTCTATATTCGGCTCGTTATGGAAATATATATACTCCGCGGCAACTGCTTCAGCTTCTATTGCGGGCCACTGGTGAGTTAAAGCCTGTTGAGGATGTCTGGGGGTTTGAGGGGGGCTATGTGGACCCATTTCGTCCTGCGCTTGAGCGAGCACCCTTCTCCTCCCCGGAGGAGGTTGAGGCCATGCGGAAAAGTCATCTTCAGGCGGTTTTAAAGTTATTTGAGCAGACTGATGTTTTTATATTTACTTTGGGGTTGACAGAGGCGTGGGTTTCTAAAGATGAAGGGTTGGTGTTTCCTCTTTGTCCGGGTGTCCGAGGCGGGAAGTTCGATTCCTTGAAGTACAGATTTCGGAATTTCTCATTCGCAGCGGTGAAGACCGATCTGGAGGAATTTGTCAGCCGTGTAAGGAGTATCAATAATAATATTAAGTTTATCTTTACGGTCAGCCCCGTGCCCTTGGTGGCGACGGCTTCGGGGGAGCAGGTTGTAGTGGCCACGACGTATTCTAAATCTGTATTGAGAGGGGTCGCGGGGTTGCTGGCTGAAAAGTATAGTTATGTGGATTATTTTCCAAGCTACGAAATTATTGCGTCTCCTGTGATGAAAGGTATTTTCTACGAGCCGGATATGCGTTCGGTGACCTCGTCCGGCGTGCAGCATGTCATGAAGTGCTTTTTCGGGCAGCACCATCCCCCTAGAAAGACAAGAGCTAGGGACAGGCCGGAAGAAGGCAAGCTTTCCGACGACTTGGTATGTGAAGAGCTGCTGTTGCAGAGTTTCGGAGATCTCCGGTTATGAGGGTATTATTAACTGGAGATAGCCACCTGCATGCGCTTGAAGCAGGGCGGGCTTTATTGGAGGGCGGCAAGGACGCTCGGGGAATAGATGTGGTGATACATCCCATGGGAAGCGGTGAATGGGTGCGCGACCCTTTTTTTATTGATCGCGGGACGTATGCTGAACTTGTTCATCCCGGGCGGCGTATAGACCAGCTTCCACCTGCTAAAGAGAAATTTGATCTTATTGGATTTTCCTCTCCGATGCATACGGCCCGTGTATGGAGGATGGATTGGCATGAATATGATATATGGTCGAATGCGAAATATGGGGCCCCCAATTTGATTTCTAACGATGTTTTTAGAAAGATAATATTCGATGATGTGGCCCAGTTGTTGAGCTTGCTCGAGGTGGTGAATCGAACTGTTGAGGTCTTCGTTGTAGAAGCGCCTTGGCCGTTTTTGCATCATAAGGCGGTGAAGTTGAATGGGAGAAGAAGAGTCTCTTATATAAACCGGTTTTATCGGAATTATGTAAGAGAGCGGTTGATTGAAAATAATATCCCATTAGTTGAAGTGGAGCGTTCTTGGATAAGCCCTTCCGGATTTATGCATTCTCGGTTCAAGAGTGCGCTGGAGGGGGATCCGCACCATGCAAATTCGGAGTTTGGACGATTGATGATGAAGAGGGTTTTTGATTTTCTCGCTTCTAGATCGGCAAGGGCCGTGGCATGAGAGGTGTCGGAGGGGTATGGTTTAAGACCTCGTGTTTATGTTGAATTCGCGCCCGCCCCGAATGCGGTATTGCCCGAGACGCCTGAGCTAGTGTCGAATTGTGGGCAACACTCTGAGGCCCTATTGATAGATTCCTGGCTGCTTGGTGTGCAGTCGTGGTTTGGTTAGGTTTCCCCTTCTCCTGTCGCTTGTCAGAGCGACGATCATACTTTGTGGCCGAATAATATCGCTTTACTGCAGCGGCATCTTCTTGCGTCCCGCCAATGCGGTATGTTCTGTACGTCCATGCTTTCGCAAGTAGACAATTATCTTTGAGTTTTTAATCCCCGCGTATCGGGGTGTCTACGTCGTATGCGGTTATTGATATTTTCTATCTTCAGCATCCGCGGTGCTCCCCCTCATTTCTGCTCGCAACTTCTACCTGGTGAGGGCTGGCAGTGTCTTTGTTTGAGACTCGGGGTGATTATACGGGTCATCGTAATTAAATATTATGTGACTATGATGCATCATCTATACGAGGCGTATGATCTTAGTGCGATTGGCATAATGGGCATCTGTGCCGGAGATCTTGAAGAGGAGCGTTTTCATGAGGAAATTCGCTGTATTGGGGTCTTGTCTTTCAGGATTAACCGCAGCGCATTTGAAGTCGCGCGGTTTCAAGTTCCTTGGTGCTCTGAATCATATTAGGCTTGACGCATTTTTAGGGTTCATGAAGGATCCCCAGTCGCTGGGGGCGCCTCTAAATGATATTCGCGATCTTAAGCCAAGGCTTCTAGCCGGTTTGAACGAAAAGCAGGCAAAGATGCAATCTCACAGATTGGAGTTGCACGCGTGGGAGTATTTGGAGGGTTTTAAAGAAATTCTCCGCGAGGCGGAGTTCTTGATAGTCGATAATAATTATGATGTCTATAGAAGTGTTTACGAGGTTGAGGTCGCCGATAGTGCTAGGCGATTGTTCTCTAATCTAATTGTAGGGAAAGAGTCGCTGGGCATAGAAGATAAAGGGCTGCTTGATCTACGCAATGTGAGAGATATTTATCAAGATCTTGTTCATGGGATCATGGCCTGGAACCCGGATATAAAGATTTTCTTTATCAATTATCCGACTTCCGGCTTCGAGCGACGTGGCGTGCAAGCAAGTAGAGTCTCTCGCGGGCAGTTTATAGCGAAGCAGTCTGTCTTGGTGAAAGGATGGTTTGTTTTTCCCTTGATTCAATTGCAAGAAAGAGATTTGTCCGATAAAGGTGGCCTGTATTTTGATAGTTCTGTCTATTTTTCCTTGGCTGCTGCAATAGAATATATTCTAGACGGAAAGGAAATCACCTTTGATGACACAGTGAGCGTGAGTATCGCGGAGCTGAGGAAGCAGATCGGTGTTGACGACATGGAGCCCAGCGCATTGGAGAATCAGTTTCCTGAAGTTAGAAGTAATCCCTATAGGGCCTTGCCTGATCGTCAGTTCTGGAAAGTGGCGGTCGGCGATCGATATCCTCTTGCAATTGATCAGTTGTATGAAAAGAAGTATTCGATCTCAGTAGAGGATGGAGTGGCTACTTGCGGAAGCTGCTTTGCCCAACACATCGGGCGGCGGTTGCATGCAAGCGGGTTCAACTATCTGGATGTTGAACCAGCACCGACTTCGATCACAGCACACGAGCGTGTATCGAACGGCTATGGGATCTATTCGGCCCGGTACGGCAATGTCTATACCGCTGCCCAGCTATTGCAATTGATCGAACGCGCACTGGAACGACTTAAGTTTGACGAGGCCTGGGAACTTGCCGGGCAGGATGGGCAGATACGCTATGTGGACCCATTCCGGCCTAATCTCGCTCCTAAGGGGTATGCGACTCCCGAGGAGATGCTGGAGGAACAACATAGGCATTTGGCCGCCGTGCGCGAGCTCTTTTCCAAGCTTGATGTTTTTGTCTTTACAATGGGGCTCACGGAGCTTTGGCGCAATAAGGATACTGGGGCTGTCTATCCTATTGCACCAGGGGTGACGGCCGGAAGATTCGACCCTGACCTTCATGATTTCCATAATCTTACATATGAGGAAACGCTGCAAGACATGCTTGCTTTCATTGACATCATGAAGGAGATCAACCCAGAGTTTAGGATGCTGCTTACCGTTTCACCCGTGCCGCTGACCGCCACTGCGGAGAGCCGTCATGTGCTGATATCGACGATGCACTCGAAGTCTATTTTGCGGGCGGTTGCCGGAGAGTTGGAGCGGCGTTTCGATTTTGTGGATTACTTTCCTTCTTATGAAATCGTGATGTCGCCACCCTTTCGAGGTATGTTTTTCCAGAATAATATGCGGACTGTTCACGATCAGGGGGTCGACTTCATTATGGGCCACTTTTTTGCTCAACATCAGCCAGATGACTTGTCTCAGGATAAGGCCAGTGAGCTCGACAACGAGGAATTTTGCGATGAGGCTTTCCTCGCACTGGCGCGTAACCCAAATTGAGGAGTGTGGGTGATTATCGGGGTATTGCACTCTTATCCTCGCGGCACAGTTGGAGGACGCAGTAGTCGGGATGTTATGGAAATATGGGCTCAGTCTTAGATAGGTCTTATCCTCTCAGTGGAGGGGCCAAACCGGCGTCAGGAGATTCTTTGCTGTCCTCATACTTAGCCATCTGGTAGGCTGTCTCTCGATCGGAAGAGATCTGCTGCGGCTTGGAAGGTCTTTCCGGATAGACTCCTCAACGGGCAAAGCACGGAGGATGGACCGATGATCTTCACCATCTTCACCCCCACCTACAACCGCGCCGCCACCCTCCTGCGCGCCTTCCACTCCCTCTGCGCCCAGACCTTCCGCGATTTCGAATGGCTGATCGTCGACGACGGCTCCACCGACGACACGCGGGATCGCGTCCTGGCTTTCCAGGCATCCGCCGATTTCCCCATCCGTTATATCTGGCAGGAGAACCGCCACAAGAAGGCGGCCTTCAACCGCGGGGTGCGCGAAGCCAGGGGCGAGCTTTTCGTCGCTCTGGACAGCGACGACGAACTGCTGCCGGATACCCTGGAACGGCTGTACCGCGTCTGGAGCGGCATTCCGCCGGAGAATAGGGATCGTTATTCAGCGGTGACTGGATTGTGCGCCCGCCCGGACGGCAGCATCGTGGGCGGGCGCTACCCTCGGGACCGGATCGACGGCACCCCGGAAGAGATGCTCTATCGCTACGGGGTGGGAGGCGAGAAGTTCGGGTTCCAGCGTACCGACGTGCTGCGCCGCTTTCCTTTCCCGGAAGACATTCCGGGTTTCGTGCCTGAAAGCATCGTGTGGTCGGCGATCGGGCGGCAGGGCTATCTGACCCGTTTCGTCAACGAGGTCATGCGGGTCTATCACGACACGCCGGATTCGCTCAGCCGCCAGGGGCAGGCCGGGGCGGGAACGCATGCGCTGGGGCTGTATCTGCTGGCCCGCGATGTGCTGCAAAACCATTTGCGCTGGTTTTTCCATCGGCCCCTTGCGTTCCTGCTGGCGGCCGCGCGCTATACCCGTTTCGTCTGCCACCTGCGCCGGGCCGGCGTGCGTCCGCCGCAAGGGTACGGCGGGCTGGAAAGCTGGGCGGCTCGGGCGCTGGTGGTGCTGATGTGGCCGGTGGGCATGGCGCTGTTTGCCCGGGACCTGGCGCGGGGGCGCGCCGGATAGGTGCCGGGCGGTAATTTGCGGCGCGGCGCTTGGCGCCGGCCGCGGGTCAGTGCCCGGCGGGTGGCTCGTCTTCGTCGTCGTCCGGGGCGGGCTCCTGCTCCAGCAGGTCGAACGGCAGCAGGTCGGCCAGGTTGTCCGACCACCCGAATTCTTCTCCCTGGTGGTCCAGCTTGACGAAGCGTTCGCCTTCCATGGGCGAAAGCTGGATGGCCCACAGATAGACGCAATCGTAGACGTCCTGCGGGCCGGGGTTCAGGCCGCCTTTGCTGCCGACCCAGCGCATGCCGGGGCCGCCCATTTGCATATGAATGTCTTCGGGGTCGGGTTCGGCGCCGGCTTCCAGCGGACGGGCGAAGGCGACCCATTCGTGGCCGTTCTCGGCCACGCCGGCGCCGGCCAGCACGGCGCGGCCCAGGTAGGCGGTGAGGGCGTCGGCGGTCTTGGCCAGCATTGCCAGTTCGGTGTCGGTGAAGCGCAGGGGCGTGTCGGCGGGCATGGGTTTCGTGGGGGCGAGATGGATGGTGCAGGGCGCGTATGTCCCATGGCGACATGATACGCCGCGACGCCTGGCTCGGCCGCCCGTATGCCCTACCCGGACCCGCCATGCGAGGGATCGCCGTGGGCGTGCAGAGGCGGAGCCAGGCTGCCGTGCGCCGCCCGCGCGCCGCGCATCCGGCCTACAATGCCGCATCGAATCTTCCAGGCAAATCCACGCGTTTCCGACATGGCCCAATACGTTTTCACCATGAATCGCGTCGGCAAGGTCGTGCCGCCCAAGCGGCAGATCCTGCGCGACATTTCCCTTTCCTTTTTTCCCGGCGCCAAGATCGGGGTGCTGGGCCTGAACGGTTCGGGCAAGTCCACCCTGCTGCGCATCATGGCGGGGGTGGACAAGGACATCGAGGGCGAAGCGATTCCCATGCCCGGCCTGAACATCGGCTACCTGCCGCAGGAACCCCAGCTGGACCCCGGCCACACGGTGCGCCAGGCGGTGGAAGAGGGCCTGGGCGAGGTGGTGCGCGCCCGCAAGCGGCTGGATGAGGTCTACGCGGCCTATGCCGAGCCGGATGCCGATTTCGATGCGCTGGCGGCCGAGCAGGCCGAGCTGGAGGCGGTGATCGCCGCGGCGGCATCCAGCGGGGCGGACGACATCGAGACCCAGATGGAGATCGCGGCCGATGCGCTGCGCCTGCCGCCCTGGGATGCGTCGGTGGCCCACCTGTCGGGCGGCGAGAAGCGCCGCGTGGCGCTGTGCCGCCTGCTGCTGTCCAAGCCGGACATGCTGCTGCTGGACGAGCCCACCAACCACCTGGACGCCGAAAGCGTGGAATGGCTTGAGCAGTTCCTGCACAAGTTCCCCGGCACGGTGGTGGCCGTGACCCACGACCGCTATTTCCTGGACAACGCGGCCGAATGGATCCTGGAACTGGACCGCGGCCACGGCATCCCCTGGAAGGGCAACTACAGTTCCTGGCTGGAGCAGAAGGAAAAGCGCCTGCAGCAGGAAGAGGCTGCCGAATCGGCGCGCCAGAAGACCATCCGCAAAGAGCTGGAATGGGTGCGCCAGAACCCCAAGGGCCGCCAGGCCAAGGCCAAGGCGCGCCTGGCGCGGTTCGAGGAACTGTCGTCGCACGAATACCAGAAGCGCAACGAGACGCAGGAAATCTTCATTCCCGTGGGCGAGCGCCTGGGCAACGAGGTGATCGAGTTCCGCAACGTGCGCAAGGCCTACGGCGAGCGCCTGTTGATCGACGACCTCAGTTTCAAGGTGCCGCCGGGCGCCATCGTCGGCATCATCGGCCCGAACGGCGCGGGCAAGTCCACGCTGTTCCGCATGCTGGCGGGGCGCGAACAGCCCGATGCGGGCGAGATCGCCGTCGGCCAGACGGTCAAGCTGGCCTTCGTCGATCAGTCGCGCGATTCGCTGGAAGACGGCAAGACGGTGTTCGACGCGGTGTCCGGCGGGGCCGACCTGCTCACCGTGGGCAAGTTCGAGATGGCCGCGCGGGCCTACCTGGGGCGCTTCAATTTCAAGGGCGCGGACCAGAACAAGATGGTCGGCCAGCTGTCCGGCGGCGAGCGCGGGCGGCTGCACCTGGCCAAGACGCTGATCGCCGGCGGCAACGTGCTGCTGCTGGACGAGCCGTCCAACGACCTGGACGTCGAAACCCTGCGCGCCCTGGAAGACGCGCTGCTGGAATTCCCCGGCTGCGTGATGGTGATCAGCCACGACCGCTGGTTCCTGGACCGCATCGCCACGCACATCATGGCCTTCGAAGGCGATTCGCAGGTGGTGTTCTTCGACGGCAACTACCAGGAATACGAGGCCGACAAGAAGCGCCGCCTGGGCGAAGAAGGCGCCAAGCCGCGGCGGCTGCGGTACAAGCCGTTGAAGTGAGCGGCCGCGGGGCCGCCGCGCGAGCGCCCCGGCTTTTCCCCGGGACAAGCCCGGCCAAGGAACCTCGATGACCCTCCAAGCCTCCGATTCCCTCCTGCTCATCGTCGACATGCAGGAAAAGTTGATGCCCGCCATGTCCGGCGGCGAGCGTGCGCTGGCCCGCGCGGTGCGGCTGGCGCAGGCCGCGCGCCTGCTGGAGGTGCCGGTGGTGGCGACCGAGCAGCAGCCGGAGAAGATCGGGGCCACGGTGGAGCCCCTGCGCGCCAGCATCCAGCGCACCCTTGCCAAGACGCATTTCGGCGCGACGGACCAGCCCGGGTTCGACGGCTGGCTGCCGGCGGCGCGCAAGACGGTGCTGGTGGCCGGCGTGGAAGCCCACGTCTGCGTGCTGCAGACGGTCATGGGGCTGGCGCGGATGGGCTACCGGGCCGTGCTGGTGGCCGACGCCTGCGCCTCGCGCAGCCCGGCCGACCACCACGCCGCGCTGCGCCGCGCCCGGGCGCACGGCGCGGATATCGTGACCGTGGAAATGGCCATGTTCGAGTGGCTGGGCCATTGCGAGCACCCGCGCTTCCGCGAGCTGTTACAACTGGTCAAGCAAAATACGGATTGACCCGCCGGCCCGGGGCGAAGCCGGCCGGTAGCCAATGTCTTGACACACCTGCTGGGCAAACCTAACAGCCAGCGCGTGAACAATTTGCGATCCTGAATCTCCAATGAATATGGAAAAACAGGAGTCCGTCATGACGTTCAAGACGATAGCCAAGACTGCCGCCGTGGCGCTGCTGGCCGCTTCCGCGGCCGGGTGTTCCAGCTGGGACAGCATGAGCCATCGGCAGAAGAGCACCGTGACCGGCGCGGGCATAGGCGGCCTGGCGGGGGCGGTGATCACCAACGGCGGGATACTCGGTACGGTCGGCGGGGCCGCGCTCGGCGGCATCGTGGGCGACCAGGTCGGCAAGTAGCCGGCGCGACGCGTTCGTGTGCCATCGTGGCACGCGGGACGCGCTTTTTCTGGAGGTGACAATGGCCGGGAGACCGGCCATTGTCGTTGGTGGCTCCGGCTTGTTGGTGCATAGGCCGGCTGGCGGCACAGGCTCGCGTTGCGTAGCCCTGCCGTCACGCCGCAAGAAATGTCACCGGAATCAATCTGTCAGCCCTGCCCACTTTGCCATTAAGTATTCGATCGAATACAATTCCTCATGTATACGATAAAGCCTCTGCCGGAGTTCGATGCTTGGTTTGACGGCCTGAAAGACCCGGCCACGCGCGCGCGGCTCATTCGCAGGCTTGAGAAGGCCGCACGGGGTCTGCTGGGCGACGTGGGCCCGGTTGGCGAAGGCGTGAGCGAAATGCGCGAGTTCTTCGGCCCAGGCTGGCGCATGTACTACATCGAGCAGGGCGGTGCTGATCATCATGCTGGGCGGCGGCACCAAGGCCACGCAAAGCCGCGACATCAAGCGTGCCAAAGGATTGGCGCGCGCCCTGAGAAACGACGAGGAAGACCAGTCATGAGCAAGAAATCGATTCAGGTTTCCGAGCTGTCGACCTTCGACCCCGCGCGCTACCTGCGGGACGACGAAGACATCGCTGCCTACCTGACCCAGGTGATCGAAGACGGAGACGCCGGCGAGCTTGCGCAGGCGCTGGGCGTCGCGGCGCGTGCTCGCGGCATGGCGCAAATCGCCGAGGCCGCCGGCATTGGCCGGGAATCTCTCTACAAGGCCCTGCGTGCCGACGCCAGCCCGCGTTTCGACACGATAGCCAAGGTGTGCAAGGCGCTGGGCGTGCGCCTTGTGGTCCAGGCCGAGCACCCCGCCTGAGGGTCGTACGCCGGCACGGCCGGCCCGGACGCCGGTTTACCTGCCCGGCGCCGGCTTGCGGTTGCGAAACGAAAACGGAATCTGGACGATGCCCGGCCGGGCCCGCGGCCCCGCGTTAGCCGACGGGATGCCGGGGCAGGTCGTGCCTTGCAGCAGCGCCATCGCGTCCCGGTCGAATTCCGCCAGCCCCGAGCGCTTGGTTTGCCGGACTCCCGCATTGCTGCCGTCCATGCGAAAGCGCGCGACGAAGCTGGCTTCCAGCAGTTCGGCGCGGTTTTCGTAGGGCTGCAGCGATGGCTCGGACGGCAGCCTGCAGAAGGCCTGCGGCGTGGCCTGGGCGGAGCCGCCGTCGTGGCCGCCTTCCGGGGCGGTGCAGGCGGCCAATGGCAAGGCGAGCAGGAAGGGCAGGAGCGGTTTCACGGCGGCAGGTTGCGGAATCGGATGCCGCACCATAACAGAACGGGCAGTCCGGACGTGAACCGGAACGCGCGCACGAGAGGGCGCTGGCAAACAGGTACCGGCAAGCTGGCGCGGGCCGGAAACTCCAGCCGCCGCGCCGCAGCCGCGCACCCGGCTAGAGGCGAGGGCCGCCGAGCAGCACCCCGTCGCGCGCCACGGCGCGCCCGCCCTTGAACACCCAGCCGCGCGGGGGATGGCTGCCGACGGCTTCCTGCGGATTCTCCGCCGCGACGGTGAAGAAATCCGCCCGCGCGCCGGGCCGGATGCCGTAGTCGGCCTCCACCCCGAAAGCCTTTGCCGCCGAGCCGGTGACCAGGTCCAGGGCGTGCAGCACCTGTTCGTCGGTGCGGAAGTCCGCGCGCCAGCCGATTAGCGAGGCGCGCGCCAGCACGTCGCCGGTGCCGTAGGGCGACCAGGTGTCGCGTACGTCGTCGTTGCCCGCGAAGACCACCACGCCCTGCTCGCGCAGCAGTGCGATGGGGGGCAGGGGCCATTTGGCCGCGCCGTGCGTGGCCAGCATGACGCCGCTGCGCGCCATGAGTTCGGCGGCGGCCAGCGCGCGGCTTTCGGCGACGCTGCCCAGGCAGAAGCCGTGGCTGACGGTGACCTTGCCCTGCATGCCCAGGGCCTGCGTGCGGGCGCAGATTTCCTGCAGGCTGAACAGGCCCAGCTCGCCGGGTTCGTGCAGGTGGATGTCCATGCCCTTGCCGTGGCGTTCCGCAATGGCGAAGATGCCGTCGAGCTGCCCGGCGGGGTCGCGGTCGATTACGCAGGGGTCCATGCCGCCGACCAGGTCGGCGCCTTCGCGCATGGCCGCGTCCATCAGGTCCAGCGTGCCGGGCTGGCTGACCACGCCGCTTTGCGGAAAGGCCACCAGGTGGATGTCCGCGCGGCCGGCGTAGTCCTCGCGCGCGCGCAGCACGCCGTGCAGGCGGTCCAGGCGGCAGTCGGTGTCGATGTCGACGTGGCTGCGGATGTAGCCGGTGCCGTGCCCGATGCAGCGCGCGATCAGCAGGCCGGCGCGCTCGCGCGTGGGCACGGGCAGGAAGGGCAGAATCTTCTTGTCGTTGGCGATGCGGCTGGTGCGCTCCGGGCCCGCGCCGTGCGGGATCCAGGGCAGCCCCATGAGGGTCTTGTCCAGGTGCAGGTGGCCGTCGAAGAGCGACGGCAGCACCAGCGCGCCTTCCAGGTCCAGCGCGCCGGCGTCGGCCGGGGCGGGCGGGGCCGCGTCCATGGAAACGATGTCGGCGATGCGTCCGTCGCGCAGCGTCAGCCGCACCAGCCGGCCGTCTGCCAGGCGGGCGTTGTTCAGCAGGGTGGGGGAGGTCGTCATGCGGAAGAAAGTCTTGTCCGGGAACATGCGTTCGGCGGGCCGCGCCGCCGCCGCGGGAGCGGCGGGCAGCGGCCCGCGCGGAACGTTCAGTCGAAGGTCAGGCCGCGCAGTTCGATGATCTTGCGGTTGCGCGCCAGGCTGGTGGAGATCATTTCCGCCAGCGCGTCCGGGTTGCCGGGAATCGGGCGCGCGCCCACTTCGCGGATGCGGGCGACCGTGTCCGGGTCGGCCAGCGCCTGGCGCGCCGCGGCGTTCAGGCGTTCCAGCACGGGGGCCGGCAGGCCGGCCGGGGCCACCAGGCCGAACCAGGTGATGGTCAGGGCGTTGAGTTCCGGATAGCCCATTTCCTTGAAGGTGGGTACGGCCGGCAGGTCGGGCAGGCGTTCGTCCCAGGCCACCGCCAGCGGCTTGAACTTGCCGTCGAGCACGTGCGGGCGGGACGAGGAATACTGGTCGAACAGCACCTGCGATTCGCCCGACAGCGCGGCCACGATGGCGGGCCCCATGCCGCGGTAGGGAATGTGCCGCAGCTCGATGCCCAGTTCCTGGTTGATGGCCTCGACCACCAGGTGGCCGATGCTGCCGTAGCCCGACGAGCCCATGGTGTAGTAGTCGGGCCGGGCCTTGGCCTGCGCGATGAAGCCGGGCAGGTCGCTGGCTTCGAAGCTGCTGTGCACGGTCAGGATGCCGGGGATGGAGACCAGCGGCGTGATGGGCGTCAGGTCGCGCGTGGGGTCGACCTTGGCGGCCTTGTTCATCAGCGGGTTGGTGGTCAGCGTGCTGGCCGTGCCCATGCCTATGGTGTAGCCGTCGGCCGGCGCGCTGGCCACCGCCTGCATGCCGATGGCGCCGCCCGCGCCCGAGCGGTTGTCGACCACCACGGGCTGGCCCAGCGCCTTGGACAGCGGGTCGGCCACCAGGCGGGTGAACAGGTCGGCCGAGCCGCCGGGCGAGGAGGGCACGACCAGGGTGACCGTGCGGCTGGGATACTCGGCGGCCGAGGCCGGCGGCAGACAGGCCATCAGGAGCGGCAACGCGGCGCCCACCAGCGCGTGCCGGCGGTCCATGCGGGTTTTCATATACTTCTTCCTTGCGGTTTGGCGGCCCGGACGGCGGCCCGGTCCCCATGGCCGGTCCGTGCCGGGCGCGGGCTCCGGGTTGACGGAGAGCGCCGCGCCGGCGCCGGGCACGATATGTTGCACCGCATTATGCGCAGGAGGGGGCGGGGCCGACCAATCCTTTTTCCCGATACCCATCGAAGGTTTCTATGGCTGAACCGGCGGATACGCCCGACCTGAGCAGGACGCTCTACCAGCGCTTGCTGTCGCGGCTGCGGCTGCGCCACTGTCAGCTGCTGGGGGAAATTTGCGAGCAGGGCAGCCTGCACGGCGCGGCCGAGCGCATCGGCATGACCCAGCCGTCGGCCACCCACGCCATCGGCGAGATCGAGCGCTTGCTGGAAGTGGAATTGTTCGAGCGCCACAGCCGGGGCGTGCGGCCGAACACCTTCGGCCGGCTGATCACCGACTACGCCCGTTCCAGCCTGCGCGGCCTGCAGCGCGCCACGGCCAGCCTGGACGCGCTGCGCCGGGCCGACGCCATCGTGCTGCGCGTGGGCGCCATCGAGGCCGCTTCGCGCTTCCTGGGCCAGGCGCTGCCGGCCTTCGGCGAGCGGCATCCCGGCATCCGCCTGCAGGTGATCGAGGAAGGCAACCGCGACCTGCTCCCTCAGCTGCTGTCCGGCCAGCTCGACCTGGCGCTGTGCCGCCGTCTGCCGGACTGCCCGCCCAACGTCGAGCAGGTGGCGCTGCTGCCGGACCGCACGGTGCTGGTGGCCGGACCGCAGCACCCCCTGGCCGGGCGCGCGGGGCTGGGCCTGGACGCGCTCTACGCCTACCCCTGGGTGATCGCGCCCGAAGGCACCGAAAGCCATGCCCTGTTCGAACAATGGGTCTCCGCCCACGGCGGCCCGCGGCTGGACAGCCTGAGCACCACTTCCATGCCCCTGTTGGCCGAATTGCTCAAGGACGGCCGCCGGTTGGCGCTGCTGCCCCTGAGCCTGGCCGGCAAGCTGGCGGACTGGGGCCGTGCCGTGGTCCTGGACGTGCGGCCCGACGCCGGCATGGCCGCCGCCATGCCGCCCATCACCCTGTGCCGCAACGCGGCCGACCGCTCGGAGGCGGTGGCCCTGCTGCACGCCGCCCTGGTCGCGGCGGCCGCGCGGGAGGAGACCGCTGTGTCGAAAGGAACCGGCGATGGCGGATGACCGAATGCCCGGCCAGTCTCATGCCGATCCGAACGCCAGCCTGCGCACCTGCGCGCTGCAAGCCCTGGCCGCTTCCGGGTGGGAAAGCAAGGTGGCGGCGGTTCGCGCCATCGACGACAGCCTGCCCGTGGGCGCGGACGAGCCGTTGCCGGAGCCGCCGGGCCTGCCGGGGCGCCCGGCCCGGCCCGAGCTGGTGCCGCGCGCGTACGGCCGGCAGCGCTCGGTGCGTTCGCCGCTGGGGCGGGCGATACTGCTGCATTCGCTGGCGCATATCGAATTCAATGCCATCAACCTGGCGCTGGACGCGGTCTGGCGCTACCCCGGGCAGCCCGAGGACTATTACCGGGACTGGCTGCGGGTGGCGCGCGAAGAGGCGCACCACTTTTCGCTGCTCAATCGCCATCTGGGCGCATTGGGCCACGCCTACGGGGATTTCCCCGCCCACAACGGCTTGTGGGAAATGGCCGAGAAAACCCGCGGCGATCTGCTCGCCAGGCTGGCCCTGGTGCCGCGCACGCTGGAGGCGCGCGGCCTGGACGCGTCGCCGTTGATCCGGGCCAAGCTGGCGCAGGCGGGCGATGCCGAGGGCGCGGCCATACTCGACATCATCCTGCGCGACGAGATCGGCCACGTGGCCATCGGCAACCGCTGGTTCCGCCACGGCTGCGCCCTGCGCGGGCTGGACCCGGTGGCCGCGTATGCCGCGCTGGCCAGGCAGTACGGCGCGCCGCCGCCGCGCGGCCCGTTCAACCTGCCGGCGCGCCGCGCCGCGGGTTTCGACGAAGACGAGCTCGCCGCGTTGGACGCCGCCGCTGCCCGGGGGGCGTGCGTCTCCAGATAATCGAAGATTTCGTTCCGGCCGCCCTGGGCTGGCCAGGGCCTGTACTGGCGACAGGATGTCGAATCCCCACTGGGCCGGCGGGAGTTCCAACAGATCCCTGTCGCCGCTTACAAGCTCTCGGTAGATCATGGATTCCGTTGCCGCGGCGCGCAGCCCGGCCGGGACGTTTCCGCCCCTACTGGATCATCTGGTTGATCTCGATGATCGGCATCATCACCGCCAGCACGATCACCAGCACCACCCCGCCCATGATCAGGATCATCAGCGGCTCGAGCAGGGCGGTCATGGCCATGGCGCGCCGTTCCAGGCCGGCGGACAGGGTCTGCGCGGCGCGGTCCAGCATGGGGGCGAGGTCGCCGGTGCGCTCGCCGCTGGCGGTCAGGTGGACCAGCAGCGGCGGGAACACCTTTTGCGCCTGCAGCGAGGCGGCCAGCGCGGCGCCTTCGCGCACGCGGGCGGAGGCGTCGTCCACGGCGGCGCGCAGGCGGTCGTTGGTGAGGGTCTGGCCGGCGGCCTGCAGCGCGCGCAGCAGGGACACGCCGCTGCCGGTCAGGATGGCCAGCGTGGAGGCAAAGCGCGCGGCGTTGATTTCCAGCGCGAAGCGGCCGGCCAGCGGCAGGCGCAGCACGCGGGCGTGCCAGCGCAGGCGGGCGGCCGGGGCGCGCAGGCTCCAGCGCCAGGCGGCGAAGGCCGCGGCGCCGGCGGCCAGGCCGATCGCGCCCCAGTCGCGCACCAGGCCGCTGGCGGCCACCATGATGCGCGTGAGCAGCGGCAGCCGCTGGTGGGTCTGCTCGAAGGCGCCGATGACCTGCGGCACCACGTAGCCCAGCAGGAAGAACACGATGCCCACCGAGACCACGGCCACGATGGCCGGGTAGATGAAGGCGGTGAGCACCTTGCCGCGCAGGGCGTTGCGCTGTTCGATGTAGTCGGCCAGGCGCTCCATGACCTGGGCCAGGTCGCCGGATTCTTCGCCGGCGGCGACCAGCGCGCGGTAGATGTCGGGGAAGTCGCGCGGGCGCGTGGCCAGGGCCTCGGCCAGGCGGTGGCCGGCGCGCACGTCGGCGCGCACGGCCGCCAGGGCCTGGACCACGTGGCGCTTCTCGGCCTGTTCCATGGTGGCCGTGAGCGCGGCGTCCAGCGGCAGGCGGGCGGCCAGCAGGCTGGCGACCTGGCGGGTCAGCCAGCCCAGGTCGGCATCGCTCAGGCGCTTGCCGAAGCGCGCGCCGCCGCCCTCCGCCCCGCCGCGGCCGGCGTCGCGCACCGACAGCGGGGTCAGCCCGCGCGCGCGCAGCGCGTTGCGCGCCCCGCGCGGCGAGTCGGCGTCGACCATGCCGCGTTCCAGGCGGCCCAGGGCGTCGCAGGCTTCGTAGGCGTAGGACGGCATGCCGGTTCGCTCCCGCTTCAGGCGTCGCGCGTGACGCGCACGACTTCCTCGGGCGCGGTGTCGCCCGAGGCGATCCAGCGCTCGCCGTCCTCGCGCATGCTCCGCATGCCGGCGGCCTCGGCGGCGCGGCGCAGGGCCTGCTCGCCCGCGCCTTCGTGGATCAGCCCGCGGATGGCGTCGTCGATGGCGAACAGTTCGTGGATGCCGGTGCGCCCGCTGTAGCCCGTGTGGTTGCAGGCGGGGCAGCCGACGGCCCGCCACGCCGGGCGGCCGTCGGGCCGCGGCGCGGGCTCGCGGCATTGCGGGCACAGCCGGCGCACCAGGCGCTGGGCCAGCACGCCGAGCAGCGACGACGAAAGCAGGAAGGGCTCCACCCCCATGTCGGTGAGCCGGGTCAGCGCCGAAACCGCGTCGTTGGTGTGCAGCGTGGCCAGCACCAGGTGGCCGGTGAGCGAGGCCTGCACGGCGATCTGCGCGGTTTCCAGGTCGCGGATCTCGCCGATCATGACCACGTCCGGGTCCTGGCGCAGGATGGCGCGCAGCGCCGCGGCGAAGGTCAGGTCGATGCGCGGGTTGACCTGCGTCTGGCCGATGCCGGGCAGGTCGTATTCGATGGGGTCCTCCACCGTCATGATGTTGGCGGTGGCGGCGTCCAGCCGCGACAGCGCGGCGTACAGCGTGGTGGTCTTGCCGCTGCCGGTGGGGCCGGTCACCAGCACGATGCCGTGCGGCTGGCGCACCAGGCGGTCCAGTTGCGCCAGCACTTCCGGCGCCATGCCCAGCGATTCCAGGCGCAGGCGGCCGGCCTCTTTCTGCAGCAGGCGCAGCACGGCGCGTTCGCCGTGGCCGGTGGGCAGGGTGGAGACGCGCACGTCTATGGGCCGCCCGCCCACGCGCAGCGCGATGCGCCCGTCCTGCGGCAGGCGCTTCTCGGCGATGTCGAGGTTGGCCATGATCTTGATGCGCGAGATCAGCGCGTGGTGCAGGCCGCGCCGCGGGCTGACCACGTCGCGCAGCGTGCCGTCCACGCGGTAGCGCACCACCGAATGGGTCTCGAAGGCCTCGATGTGGATGTCGCTGGCGCCGTCGCGCGCGGCCTGGGTGAAGAGCGCGTTGATCATGCGGATGACCGGCGCGTCGTCCTGGGTTTCGAGCAGGTCTTCGACCTCGGGGATGTCCTGCATCAGGCGGTCGAGGTCGATCTCGTTCTCGGCCGCGCCCATGACGCTGGCCGCGTCGCCGGCCTGGGCGTAGGCGGCGGCCAGCAGGGTTTCCAGCTCTTCGTCCGCCACCTCGCGCACCTGCGCGCCGGGGTGGCGGCGCAGCGCCTCGGCGCGCGCCCAGCCCGGCGTGCGCGGGCTGAAGACCAGCGCCGCGCCGTCGGGCCGCAGCGTCAGCAGCGCGCGGTGGGCGCGGGCCCAGGCGTAGGGCAGGGCGTTCACGGCTGCACCGGATCGGCCCGGTAGCCCAGGTTGCGCAGCAGGGCCGCGGCGCCGGAAAGCGATTCGGGGTCGCGCGAGACCCGTGTGCGCACCAGGGTGCCGGTGCCGCCGGGCGCGACCTGGGTGTAGGCCGTCAGCCCCGTGGCGCGCACGCGCGCCACGATGCGCTCGGCTTCCGCCGCCGAATCGGCGTGGGCGATCTCCAGCACCGCGGGGCCGTCGGCGTCGGCGCGCGCGGCGTCGCTGGCGAAGGCGGGCGGGCCGCCGGCCGGGGCCGCGGCCGGCGCGGGCGAAACCGGCAGGGGATGCGTCTGCACGCTGGAGGTGGTGGCAGGCGCCGGCGCCCGGCGCAGGGTCTGGTCGGCATTCTCCGGGCGCAGGTCCAGCGCGGGGTCGGCCGGCTGGCCGTCGGGCAGCAGGGCCGGCAGGCGCGGCGAGGACGCATCCGGCAGGGGCCAGCGCTTCTGCGGCTGGACGTTGTCCTGCACGCGGCGCATGTAGTCGTAGCGGTCCATGGAAAGCCGCCGGCTGTCCTGGCCGTTGCGCACGATGTGCGGGCGCAGGAAGATCATCAGGTTGGTCTTGGTGCGGCTGCGCTTGTCGTAGCGGAACAGCGCGCCCAGGATGGGAATGTCGCCCAGCACCGGCACCGCCTGCGTGCCGTCGCCGCCCGAGTCTTCCAGCAGCCCGCCCAGCACGATGATCTGGCCGTCGTCGACCAGCACGCTGGTTTCCAGGGCGCGCTTGCGGGTGATGATGCCGGCGCTGCTGGTCGCGGTGTTGTCGATGCTGCTGACTTCCTGGTAGAGGTCGAGCTTGACGGTGCCGCCTTCGGAAATCTGCGGGCGGATGCGCAGCGTCAGGCCCACGTCTTCGCGCTCGATGGTCTGGAAGGGGTTGCCCGAGCCGTCGCCCGAGCTGGTCACGTACGAGCCGGTCACGAAGGGCACGGTCTGGCCGACGATGATGCTGGCCTCTTCGTTGTCCAGCGTCAGCAGGTTGGGGGTGGACAATATGTTGGTGCCCTGCTCGCGCTGCATGGCGCGCGCCAGCAGGCCCAGGTTGATGACCTGGTTGCCCAGCGCGTCCACGGTGCCGCGCACCACGCCCAGGCTCAGCCCGGAGCCCAGCGCGTCCAGCGAGGTGGCGGTGGTGGCCGACAGGCCCACGCCGCTGCCGCCCAGGTTGGTGCCGCCGATGAAGTTGGTGCCGGACGCGTCCAGGCGGTCGGCGCCCAGCATCCACTGGATGCCGAATTCGGCGGCGTTCTCGCTGGACACTTCCACGATCAGGCTTTCGACCAGCACCTGGGCGCGGCGCTGGTCGAGCTGGTCGATGACTTCGCGCAGGCTGCGGTAGAGCGGTTCGGGCGCGGAGATGATCAGCGTATTGGAGGTGGGGTCGGCCTGCACGGTGGCGCCGCCGGCCGAGAAGGCCGTGCCCTGCTGGGACTGGCCGGATGCGTCGAGCCCGCCCTGGCCGAAGCGGGACGAGCCGCCCGATGCGCCGCCGGACGCGCTGCCGGTCGAGCGCACGGATTGCGAGGCGTCCATGGAATAGCCCGACGAGCCGGAGGACGACGAACCCGAGCCGCCGAAGGCGCCGCCGGACCGCGATGACAGGCTTTGCGTCGAGGCGCCGGAACCCGCCTGGCCGCCGGACTGTCCGGTCAGCGCGCCGCGCAGCACCTCGGCCAGCTTCACGGCCTGCGCGTTGCGCAGGTAGACCACGTGCAGGTTGCCGGCGCGGCTCTGCGGGTTGTCGATGCGCCGGACCAGGTCGCGGGCCAGCTGCGCGCGCGCCGGATTGGCCGCGCGCACCAGCACGCTGTTGCTGCGCGGGTCGGCGATCACGGTGACGCGCTGGGTCGGGTCGTTGCCGCCGCCCTGGTTGTCCATGAGCTCGCCCACCAGTGCCGCCACGTCGCTGGCCACGCCGTAGCGCACCGGGATGACGTCGGCGGTCAGCGCGTCCGGGCGATCGATGCCGGCGATGACCTGCGCGATGCGCGCCATGTTGTCGGCATAGTCGGTGACGACCAGCGTGTTGTTGTTGGGGTAGGCGTTGATGGGGTTGTTGGGCGCGATCATGGGCCGCAGCACGGGCACCAGCGTGGCGGCGTTTTCGTATTCCAGGCGGAAGACACGGGTCACCAGCCCGCTGCCGGCCGCGCCGCCCGATTCCACCGGCACGCCTTGCAGCTTGGCGTCGGCTTCCGGCACCACGCGGGCGATGCCGCCCACGTCCACCACCGATACGCCTTGCATCCGCAGCGCGCCGACCAGCATGTCGTAGGCTGTCTGCGCGTCCACCGGGCGTTCGGATACCAGTGTGAGCTGGCCCTTGACGCGCGGGTCGACCACGAAGTTGCGGCCGGTGAAGCGCGCCAGCGCGCGCACGACCGCCGGCAGGTCGGCGTCGACGAAGTTGAGCTCGACACGGTCGCCCCCCGCATCGTCGCCGGCCCCGCCTTGCGCGCCGCGGTCGAAGGCCGACGCGGGCGTGCCGGCGGGCGGGCCGGCCGGTACTTCGCGACCGCCCACCGTGGCGCGCACCCGCAGCGGGCCGAGGTCGCGCGGCGGCTGAGCCGCCGGCGTGTCGGCGCGCAAGGTGCGGGCGGCAGCGGGGTCGGCCTGGCTGGCGCCGGCGCGCACCAGCGGGCTGGCGGGCACGGGTTCCGGGGCGGGCCCGGCGTCCCGCGCGGCGCAGCCGGACAGCGCCAGCAGCGTCGCGGCGCAGGCCAGCGGGGCGGCGAACGGGCGGCGGGCGGATCGGTTCGGGAGATCGGACATGGCGGTCATGGCGGTGGGCCGGTTCGGGATCAGGGGAATTGCAGGCGGGACACGCCGCCGCGGTAGGCGCCCAGCGTGCCGAGTAGGGGCGTGAGCGCATCGCGCACGGCAGGGTCGGCATCGGGGGCGGGCTGGGCGCTGCCTTCGAAGCGCCAGCGCCTGCCTGCGCCCTGCCCGTGTCCTTCGATGCGCAGGGCGCCGGACAGGGTGCGCACCTGAAGGTTGAGCGTGCCCTTGCCGTCGGCGTCCAGCGATGCTCGGTAGTCGCCCAGGGGCTGCACCGGCACCCGGGCCGAGGACGCCCGCGACCAGGTCAGCTGCAGCAGGGGGCCGGCGGGCAGCGTGCCGCCCAGTTCCAGGGCCGGCCAGGACAAGGCCAGCTCGCCGCCGGGTTCCAGGGTATTGAAGGGCGCGCCGATGGCGGTCAGGGCCGTGGCCGGCAGCGTCAGGCCGCCGCGCCCCAGGCGTACCCGGCCCAGGCGCGGCGCGACTTCCAGGTTGCCGGCCAGCCAGGGATGGGACAGTTGGGCCGCGACCCCGGTGCCGTCCAGCCAGTGCCAGCGCCAGGCCACGGCGTCGGGCAGGGTGCGGCGCCCGCCCGGCGGGCCCAGCGCCACGCGGGCGCTGCCCCGCCACACCGTGCCGCTGGCGTCGACCATGGCCACCGGCCATGTCGCCGGCAGCAGGCGCAGCAGCCAGCGCGCCGGCAGCACGGCCAGCGCCGAGGCCAGCGCGACGGCCAGCGCCAGCGCGGGCAGCAGAAAACGGCGTGCGGTCATGGCCGGCCTCCGCTTTCCGGCGCCGGGGCGGGGCGCAATTGCACCGTGCCCGAAGCGCGGGCAGGCAGGGGCTTGCCCAGCGCGTCGCGCGGACGGACGATGCGGGCCTGCTCCACGCGCAGCCGCAGCGGGCCGGGCGCCTGCGCCAGCCATTCGAACAGGGCGGACGCCGGCACCCGTTCGAAGGCGATTTCCCAGCCGGGGCCGTCGTCCAGTGCGGTGACGCGGGGCGCGTCGCCCAGCGCAGCGCGTGCCAGGCTCTTGCGCAGTGCTTCTTCCACCGCCGCCGGGGCCGCGCCGGGGCGCTGGCCGCGGCGCAGTGCCCGGGCTTCCTGCGCCAGGGCGTCGACGGCCGCGGCCTGGGCCCGCAGCACGGGCAGTTCGTCCTGCCAGCGCGCCACGTCGCGCCACGCGGGCCGCAGCGCAATCAGGTAGAGCAGGGCCGCCGCCGCGACCCACGCCAGCAGCCGCAGCAGCCGCCGTTCGCGCGGTGTGGCGCGCGTCCATTGCGCCTGGAACGACTCGCGCGCCGTATCCCAGCGCGCGGCCAGGGGCGCCAGGCGAGCGGCCATCGGCGGTAGCCGGCGCGTCACGGGCGGGCTCCCGGGGAGACGCGCAACGCGCCGGGTGGAGCAACCGCGCCGGCGCGTGCGGGCGCGAGCGTCCAGCCGCCGTCGGTGCGCTCCAGCAGCAGGCCCTGGGCGGCGGCCTGGCGCGGCAGGGCGGGGTCGGGGGCGGCGGTGTCGGCCGCATCGCCGTCCAGCTCGACCGCGAGTTTGCCGTCCGCGTAATCGAGCGCGGCCACGCGCGAGCCGGCGGGGAGCAGTCGGGCTGCCGCCAGGGCCAGCGGCATGAAATCGCCGTCGCTGCCTTCGCCCTGCGCGGCGCGCAGGGCGTCGCGCCGCTGCGTGGCCTGCTTGACCGGGTCGACGATGACGGGCAGTTCGGGAAAGGCCTGCGCTACCTGCTGCCGCATGGCGGCCTGCAGCGCCTGGGCTTCGTTTGCCAGCCGCGCCGCATACAGGTTCAGGCCGCCTATCCATATGGCCAGCGCCAGCGCCGCCCAGGCCAGCGGAGCGCGCCAGCGCGCGCCGCCGCCGGCGTCCGGCCGCAGATCGTCCAGGGCCAGCGACCAGCCGGGCGAGGGCTGGCGCCAGCGGCCGTCGGCCGGCAGGGCCAGCGGCGCGTCCGGCTGCGGATCGTCGGGCGGCAGCACGGCGCGGGCGGGGTAGAGCGCCGCCACGTCCAGGCCGGCTTGCGCCAGCAGCGTCCAGGCGCGGGCCAGCGCCGCGCGGCCGGTCCAGGCCACCGGCGCCGTGCCGTCGGCCGCCCGCGGCCCATGGGCCAGGGCCAGTTCCTCGACCGGCGACAGCGCCAGCGGCTCGACCAGTGCCGTCACGGCCGCCTGCATGCGCGGGCCGCGCAGCGGTGGCACGGCGATACGGGTCTCCACCGAATCTTCCGGATGCAGCACCGCTTCGACGCGGGTGCGCGGCACGGCGCCGGCCAGGCGGTCCAGCGGCAGTTCGCCGGAGCGCAGCACGCGGCGCTCGCGGTCCAGCACGGCGAAGGCGACCGGGGCGCCGGGCGCGAGTTCGCGCAGCGGCGGCAGGGCGATGCGCAGGACGGTTTTCAATTGGGTTCCCCGATCCAGACCAGGCGCGTGTCCTGCTGGTCGTCGCGCCGCAGCAGGGCCTGCAGCACCACCATGGCGCCGTCCCGCCGCACGACGCCGGACAGCCCGAACCAGCTGCTGTCGGCGGCCAGCGCGTCGGTGGGCGGGCGCAGCTCGGGGTCGCCCGTGCGGTTGACGAAATCCGCCCCGTCGTTGAAATAGCGGCCCCGGTCGCGTTCGCCCGCCATGGCGGCCGCCTGCGCCAGCGACAGGCCGGTCACGGCCGCGTGCAGCACTTCGGGCGGCGCGGTGTTGACGTTGACCGGCGTGCGCAGCGGCAGCACCGTGGCGCAGCAGGCCAGCCGCTGCACGGCGGCGGCGTCCAGCCCGGCCAGGCCGCGCAGGTCGGCCACCGAACGCAATCCCGGGGCCGTCGCCGTGCCGGGCACGCCGGGGGCCGCGGCCGCGCCCGGCGTGCCTGCGCCGGACGCCGGGCGCGCCTGGGAGTCGGCCATGCGCTGTGCGACCGCCGGCGCGGCGCCGGCGGGCAGGCCCAGCGCCTGCAGCAGCCGGCCGAAGGCGGCCACCTGCACGGGGTCGGGCAGGCCGCCGCGCGCCAGGTTCTGCAGGTTGAACTTGCCCTGCTCGTCTTCGATGCGGCCGGAGAACCGCGCCGCGTCGGAGTCGCCGTCCTGGCTGATGCGCAGGTCGACGATGGGCGTGGCCCAGGCCTGGTCGCCGCGCGTGGTCCCGCTGCGCCGCCCGTCGGCGCGCAGGATGGCCCGCGCCCAGTCCACCCCGCCCAGCAGCAGCCAGCGCGCCTGCACCCGCGCCTGCTCGCCGCGCATCACGCGCGCTTGCACGGCCTGCCTGTCCACCATGGCCGCGGCAATGGCCGCTGCCGCGGCCACCACCAGCAGCGCGGCGATGACCGCCATGCCGCGCTGGCGGACGACATCGGGCGCGTGGGCCGATGATGCGGCTTGCGCGGAAGACGCCATGAGCCCCGGTGCCGGGACATGGACCGGCGCCGTTCCCGGCGCCGGCTCGCGTAGCCGGTCGTGTCGGTGCGCCGGCGCAGCCAGGCGGATCGAAGGTCGCGTCATGGCAGCTCCACCACGCGGCGGTAGACCTGCGGGCCCTCCTGCCCGGCGCCCGCCAGGCTCAGGATGAAGGCCAGGCCGGTGGCTGCCGGCGCATCCCGCTGCGCCGGCAGCGCGACCCATCCCTGCCCGGGTATCCAGGCCTGCACGGCGAAGCCGGCCACCTGGCCGAGCACCGCCGCGCCGTCCTGCGCGGCCGGCTCGGGCAGCGGGAAGGTGCCGCCGGCCGGCGCCGCCGCGCGCCGCAGCACGTCGCCGTCGCGCCACCAGCGCACGCGCTGCCAGCGGCCGCCCTCGGCCGGCCCGCGCACGATCTCCAGGCGCGGGCCGCCGGCCGCCCCGTCCAGGCGCAGCGCGGGCGGCAGCGCGCCCTCGGCCGGCGGCGGGTCCATGGTGGCGCCGCCCAGCATCACCGCGTCCGGCGCGCGCATGCGCACGTCCGTCTGCAACTGGCCCAGCACGCGCAGCAGCGCATCGCTGCGGGCGGCGCTGTCGTCGACGCGGTCGCGTACGCGGATCACGCTGTCCAGGCCGCGCCACGAAACGATGCTGACCACGGCCATCAGCGCCACGGCGACCAGCACCTCGATCAGGGTGAAGCCTCGTTGGGCCGCGGGTCGGAAAGAGGGCCGTCGGAAGCCGGCCGATATCCGGCCCGGCCCGGCCGGCCGGGCGGCGGTCATGGCCGCGAGCTGGCGAGCCCGCGCAGCTCGGCCAGCATCCGTCCGCCGTCGGCCGTGACGCGCACGGTGACTTGCCGGAATCCGTTGTTGGCCGTGTTCTGCACGATGCGCTCGCAGGTAAGGGCCAGCGGCCCCTGCGGGCAGGGATCGCGCGTGCTGCCTACGGGAGGGTAGATGCGCTGCGCGCGCAATTCGGCCAGGCTGTTCTCGGCCGACACCAGCGCCAGCGCCCGGTCGCGCATCGCGGCCTGCCCGGCGGCCATCTGGCCCGCGGCGCGCACGCAGGCCGCCAGCGCGATCGCGATGATCGCCAGCGCCACCAGCACTTCCAGCAGCGTGAATCCGGCTTGGGCGGCGGGGCGGCTCATGGCTGTACGGCATAGCGTCCGGCCGGGTCGCGCGTCAGGGCGATGCGCTGGAAATCGTCGCTCAGCTCCACGCGCATGGGCGGGGCGATCCATTCGCTGGTGAACACGGCCGCCTGCGGGGGATCGATGCGGACCTGTACCCGGCCCGCGTCCCAGGCGCGCGGGCGCAGCGCTTCGTCGTCGCGGAAGTCGTCGGAGGCGGGCGTTTCGGACACCGCCGCGTGCGCATCCAGCGGCGTCCATGCCCCCCTGCGCACGAAGCGGTAGCCGGCCTCGTCGGCCTGCCACGCGATGGGGCGTCCACCGGCCCGCGCCTCGGCCTGCGCCATGGCGAACAGCCGTGCCAGGCGCTGGGCGTCGCGGGCCAGGGGGCGGTCTTCGCGGGGAAAGGCGGCCAGGCTGACGCCCGCCGTCATGATGCCGATGATGGCCACGACCACCATCAGCTCGATCAGGGAGAATCCGGCCTGGCGCGGCGCCGTCCGGCGCGCGCCGTTACAGGGCCCAGGACCCGATGTCGGCATCGCCGCCTTCTCCGCCCGGGCGGTTGTCGGCGCCCAGGGAGAACACGTCGATCTCGCCCTGGACGCCCGGGTTCAGGTACTGGTAGGGGTGGCCCCAGGGGTCGTTGGGCAGGCGCTCGAGATAGGAGCGCCAGCCGGGCATGTCGGCCGAAGGGCGCTCGACCAGGGCGCGCAGGCCCTGCTCGGCGGTGGGGTAGCGGCCGTTGTCCAGGCGGTACAGCTTGAGCGCCTGGTAGATGCTGGAGATATCCTGGCGCGCCGCGACGGCGCGCGCCTGGTCGGGACGCTCCAGCAGGTTGGGCACGATCAGCCCGGCCAGGATGCCCATGATGACCACCACCACCATGATTTCGATCAGCGAGAAGCCGCGCTGGCGCGCCGCGCCGCCCGCAAGCGCCGCGTCGTGCCGAAGGCGCCGCCCGGCCTGCGGGTCGGCGTGGGGAAGGGGGCGATGCATGGGGGACTCCAGGATGGGGCCGGGCGCGGGGGCATCGGCCGTCTCGGGGCGATTACAGCGCCTGCAGAATTTTGTCATATACCGACACTATAATGCTTCGGTTTTGTGACAATTATATGTCCGCGGGCCCATTCGGGGCTCATTTGCCGTCTTCCGTCGCCATGCCGCCACTGCCTTCCCCTCCAAGCCTGGCGCGCGCCGCCGCCATCCTGGCCTGCGCCGCGGGCACGGGCGTCTGGGGCGCGGTCCTGCTCGCGCCCCGGCCCGGGCCTCTGCCGCCCATGCTGACCGCCCCGCCGCCGGGCGGCGGCGGCACCATTGCACTGGCGCAGTGGTTCGGCGGCTCGGCCGCCCAGGTCAAGGTGGCGGTGCTGGGGCTCATCTCGGCCGGCCCCCATGGCGCGGCCATCCTGCGCATTGACGGCGGCCCGCCCCAGGCCTACCGCGTGGGCCAGGCCATCGCGCAAGGCGTCACCCTGGCCGAAGTCGAGTCCGCCGGCGTGGTCCTGGACCAGGCCGGCGCAGCCATCCGCGTGGCCGCTCCGGCCGCTCCGGTGCTGCCGGCGCCGGGGTTCGTGCCGGTGCGGCCGGGGCAGGGTGCCCAGCGCGGGCAGTCCGGGCTGCCAAGGCCCGCAGGCGCCGGCCGCTGAGGGCTGGTTTGCAGCCGCCGCTGCTGGCGGTGTGTTCAAGAGATTTGCAATATCCGGGGCTTCCGTGTCCGAAGCCACTTCGGTTTCCGAGGCGTGCCAGCGTCACGCGGCATCCCGGGTAAGCCAGGCGGGCAGGGTGCCGAGGGCGTCCGGCAGGCTCGGGATGCCCCGGAGCCAGGATGGCCGATTGCGGAGAATAGGCTTGTAATCTCCGCAAAAAAAGCGGTGATTGGCTTGACCTTGGCGATTCGGTTCAATAATCTCCGCATAATGTACGGAGAAAATCTTTATGTCTGGCAGCAGCCGGACTGGCCCGCCTGGCGGTTCGACCTGGCCGCTCTGGCCGAGCCGATGGCGGCCGCCAGCCGCGCCCAGGGCGGTTTGCTGGGTCGGCTGGCGGATGCCAGCCCCGCCTTGCGCGCGCAAGCGAGCGCCGCGGCCCTGACCGAAGACGTCGTCCAGACCAGCGCCATCGAAGGCGAAATGCTCGACGTGGCATCCGTGCGGTCTTCCGTGGCTCGTCGGCTGGGGGTGGAAGCCGGGGCGCTGGCTCCGGCCGACCGCCGCGTGGAAGGCATGGTGGAAATGGCCCTGGACGCCACGGGCGATGCGTGGTCGCCGGTTACATTGCCGCGCCTGTTCGGTTGGCATGCCGCCCTGTTTCCTACCGGCCGCTCGGGCATGCACTCCATCCGGGTCGGGGCATGGCGCGACGACGTGGCCGGCCCCATGCAGGTGGTTTCCGGGCCGCTGGGACGTCAGCGCACGCATTTCGAGGCCCCGCCCGCATCCCGGCTGCCGCAGGAAATGGCCCGTTTCCTGGCCTGGCTCGACGGGCCGCCGGCGGAGCCGGGGCTGATCCGCGCCGGGCTGGGGCACCTGTGGTTCGTCACCCTGCACCCTTTCGACGACGGCAACGGCCGTATCGCGCGCATCATCGGCGACCTGCTGATCGCCCGGGCCGACGGCAGCCCGCAGCGTTTCTACAGCATGTCGGCCCAGATCCGGCGCGAACGCAAGGCATATTACGAAATCCTGGAGCGCACCCAGAAAGGCACGCTCGACGTTACCGGCTGGCTTGCATGGTTCCTGGACGCCCTGCGCCAGGCGGCGGAGCAGGCGCACCGGACCGTCGACCAGGTGCTGGCCAAAGCGCGCTTCTGGCAGCGTGCGGCGGCAACCCCTTTGAATGCGCGCCAGATCAAGGTGCTCAACCGCCTGCTGGACGGTTTCGAAGGGAAGCTGACCGCCCGCAAATGGGCGGCGCTGGCGCAGTGCTCGCCCGACACGGCGTTGCGCGACATTACCGAGCTGATGGGCCGCGGCCTGCTGCGGAAATCCGCTGCGGGCGGGCGCAGCACCAGCTACGAACTGGCGGACGAAACTTAGCGGGCCGGCCGGCGGGCATCACTTCCCGTCGAACAGCTGGTTGACGGTGTAGATGGCCGTCGTGCCGCTGACTTCGTTGCCGACCATCAGCAGCGCTTCGCCGGTGGGCGACTGGTCGGGGGCGATGAAGCGCAGCCCTTCCGGTCCCAGGTCGCCGACCGTGGCCAGCACGTCTTCGGGATCTTCCGTGGTCCAGTCTTCGCGGGTGTTGTAGTAGTCCACGAACTTGGGCGCGTCGGGCCGGGTGATGTCGTACACCATCACGCCGCCCATGCGCTCCAGGCCCACGAAGGCGAAGGTCTTCTCGCCCAGCGTGCCGATCTCGATGCCTTCGGGCTCCGGGCCCTTGGCGTCGCTGCGGCTGTCGAAGGCGTTGCCCTCGTCGTGGCCGGAATTGAAGAAGTCCTTGCACGGAATGTTGCGGTCCTTGCCCAGGCGGCACTCGTCCGACGCCAGGAAGGCCTCGAACTGGTTGGCCGAATCCCACACCAGCGCGCCGTTCTCGTCCCAGATCGAGAACGAGCGGCCGCCGAAGGCGTAAAGCTTGTCGTACATCAGCTTCGTGCCCGCCGGGTCTTCGGCGCCCGCGTCGTTGAACATGATGGGCGCGCCGGTATCGGGATCGGTGCGGTAGCCCAAGGTCCACGTCACGTTCAGCCGGCCCAGCTCGTCGTCTTCCCGGCAATCGCCCGGCTTGCCGGCCGTGGCGCCGCAATAGCCGAAGACGTCCGGGTTCAGCAGGCCGCCGCTGCCCAGCGCCGCCAGCTGCGGCGGCAGGTCGTCGCCCGCGCGGCGGGCGAAGCCGTCCTTGTGCACCAGGTGCTTCACGCGGAACTCTTCCACGAAGCCCTTGGAGGCGTCGCCGGCCCAGTACGCGTCGTCGTCCTCGCCCCAGGCGCGGCTATCGCCCTCGTTGGCCGTGACCAGGTAGGTCTTGCCGCCGGCCGAGTACGACGCGATCGAATCGGGCATGTACATGCCCATGACCCCCGGGCGCGGGCGGATGTCGATCAGGCCGTCCTCGTCGCTGGCGTCGATGCCGTTTTCTTCCAGGGCCAGGTCCTTGTAGCCCAGCGGCACGATGTCAACGACCTTGGCCGACTCCAGGTCGATGACGGCGAAGGCATTGTTTTCCTGCAGCGTGGCCCAGGCCCGCTCGCTGTCGGCCGACACCGCGATGTATTCCGGCTCGAAATCCTGCGCCGCGCTCGCGCCCGGCCCGAAGATCCGCACCCCCTGGTTGCGCAGCTCCTGCTCCTTGCCGTTCCACGCCCGGAAATCCGCCGTGCGCGCCACCGGCCTGGCGATGTCCGTCACGTCGATCACGCTGACCGAACCTTCCGGGTCCACCGAATAATCGTCATTCGGTTCGCCCTCGTTGGCCACCAGCACATACTTGCCGTCCGGCGTGAACGTCACCATGTCAGGCAGCGCGCCGGCTTCCACATGGCTCAGCTCCGCCAGCGTTCCGGCGTCGTAGAAGCCCACCGCGCCTGCGTCGGTCTTGTCCGGCGCCTGGATGGCCGCCGCCACCACGCCGTCGTGCACCGACACGCTGTTGATCTCCGCATCCGCGATGATCCCGCTGGCGTCGATCTCGCCCACCGGCTGGGGGTTGGCGGGGTCGGCCAGGTTCAGTACCTCGACGGTGCCCTTGCGGGCATTCACCACGAAACCGCGCTTGCTCCCCGCGTCGTACGCCGTGATCTCCGCCGCGCTCACGCCATACAGTCCCGTCGAATAACGTCCCGTCAGCGACAGGCTCACGCTGTCCGGCGTACGGGTCTCGGGATCCGGCGTTTCCGTGGGCGGGGGCGTGTCCCCGTCGTCATCGTCATCGTCGCTGGAGCACGCCGCCAGCATCACGGCCAGCGCGCACGCGGCAAACGGGCGCGCATAGCGCCGCAGGGTGTCGAGGTAGGAAGGAGGCATGTCGGTCACTTTCTTGCGGAAAGGGCCGATTTTCGGGAGGGAGTGTTACGGGAGTGTGGCGGGGGGGACGGGCTATCGCAAGTCCGGGAGGGGAAGCGTAAAAAAGCCCTCTGCGAGGAGGGCTTGGCTTGCATGACCTGAGAAAAATGCTATTTGCACTGGCCTGCTGCTTTTTGCAGGTCGTTGCACGTGCCCGACGACCCCACCGAGTTTGCGCCCGAACATATGGCGCTGGAGTTCACCGCGCCCATCATCGACGTAATGTAGCACTGGTGTTTTCGGCCCTTGAGCGAGGCTACGAAATTGATCGCCCCCGATACTTCGGCGCTCCGGTCGGAGATGGTAATTTGGTCCGGGGTGGTATCCAGGGCAAATGCCGCCTTACGAGCAAGCTCGTCGTCGGAGGTCACCGCATTTCCTACGGTGCCGCACCCGGCCAGCGCGCAGACCAGCGCAGAGACCCGGATCAATTTGCTAACGCTCATGGTTTCCTCAAAGCTAAGTGGTTGAAGTTTGCAAGGACCGAACACACGCAGCCGATGCGCGGCTATGGCGGGATATTCGAGTTAAGGACCGAACTTCCGAGACGGGGGGCGCCCGATATCAAGGCTCTCGGCTAAATTTCCCGAGCCCTCAGCTCTCCGGCGCACCCTGGGGCATTTCGATCTTCACTTCCAGCACTTCCAGCGTGTCCTGCCGTTCCAGGTGCACGCGGATGTCTTCCGGGTTGATCTTGACGTATTTGGAGATCACCGCGACCAGTTCCTGCTGCAGCTGCGGCAGGTAGTCGGGCGAGTCGCGGCCCGAGCGTTCGTGCGCCAGGATGATCTGCAGGCGCTCCTTGGCCACGTTGGCAGAGGACTTTTTCTGTCCGAGGAGAAACGACAGGAAGGACATTGCTTACTTCCCTCCGAACAGGCGTTTGAACAGGCCGGGCTTTTCGTAGTCGACGAAGCGCAGGGGCTTGTCTTCGCCCAGGTAGCGGGCGACCACGTCCTGGTAGGCTTCAGCGACGTCGGAGCCGGACAGGTGGATGGCGGGTACGCCCTGGTTGGAGGCCTGCAGCACGGATTCGGATTCGGGGATGACGCCGATCAGCTTGATGCGCAGGATGTCTTCGATGTCCTTGAGCGAGAGCATTTCGCCGTCGGAGACGCGCTTGGCGTTGTAGCGCGTGAGCAGCAGGTATTCCTTGACGGGGTCGTCGCCCTGGACGGCGCGGCGGGACTTGGCCGCCAGGATGCCCAGGATGCGGTCGGAGTCCCGCACGGAGGAGACTTCCGGGTTGGTGACCACCAGCGCGTCGTCGGCGAAGTAGGCGGCCATCAGCGCGCCGGTTTCGATGCCGGCGGGGGAGTCGCAGACGATGTAGTCGAAGCCCATGTCCTTGAGCTCTTCCAGCACCTTTTCGACGCCTTCCTGGGTGAGGGCATCCTTGTCGCGGGTCTGGGACGCCGGCAGGATGTGCAGGTTGTCCAGCTGCTTGTCGCGGATGAGCGCCTGCTTGAGCGAGGCTTCGCCCTGGATGACGTTGACGAAGTCGTAGACCACCCGGCGTTCGCAGCCCATGATGAGGTCCAGGTTGCGCAGGCCGACGTCGAAGTCGATGACCGCGGTCTTGTGGCCGCGCATGGCCAGTCCCGAAGAGAAGCTGGCGCTGGTGGTGGTCTTGCCTACCCCGCCCTTGCCGGAGGTCACCACAACTATACGTGTCATGACGCGTTAACCCTTATGGTTGAGCAAATCGCAGTATCGTAAAGCAAAACGGCCCGCTTTCCCCGGCCGGGTCCGCCATGTGTGCAGCCTTTACCGGATGTGGCGGGACGTAGGGGCCGCCCGGGCCCGGTCCGGCCCCGCGCTCAGGCCTTCAGCGCCTGGATCTGCAGGGTTTCCCCGTCCAGGCTGACCAGGGCGGGGCGGTTGTGCAGGTCGGGCCCCAATTTGGCTTCCACGACGCGATAGATGCCCGCCACCGCCAGCAGTTCGGCGTCGAGCTGGGTGGTGAAGATGCGGGCGGAGGTGTCGCCGCGGGCGCCGGCCATGGCCTTGCCGCGCAGGGGGCCGTAGACGTGGATGTTGCCGTCGGCGATCACTTCCGCGCCCTGGCTGACCATGCCGATGACGATCAGGTCGCTCTGGCGGGCGTAGACCCGCTGCCCGGAGCGCAGGGGGCGGGTGACCACCATGGCGGAGGCGGGAGCGGCCGGGACGGGGTTCGCGGCCGGCTGCGCCGGGGTGCCCTGGCTGGCGCCATCCCGCGCGGCGCCGGCGGCCGCCTGTCCGGCATCGCCGGCCGCAGCCTCGGGTTCGCCGGCCTGGGCGGGCGCGGCGGAGTCGCCGCCCGGCGTCGTGCCTTCCGCGGCCGCCCCGTTTTCCGCCGCGGGCGGCGGCTCGGCCGACGGCGCGGAGGGTATGGGCGCCGGGCCGGAGGTGGACTCGACCGCCGGGGCCGCCGGCCGGACCGGGGCGGCGGACAGTTCCACCGGCACCAGGCCGGCCGCGCGGGCGGCGTCGAGGTTGGCGCCGTCGGCGACCACGCCGATGGCCGGCAGGTTGTGGCCGCGCAGGGCTTCCAGCAGGGCGGGCCAGTCCACCGGGCCTTCGACGCGGCTGGCGTCGATCACGACCGGTTCGTTTTCGAAGAAGCTGCCGGCGTCGGCCATGCGCTGCGCCAGCGCCTCGCGCAGGCTGGCCGTGCCGGCCTCGTTGAGCACGATGCGCACCGCATACAGGGTGGCGCTTTTGAAGTCCAGCGCGAGTGTCATGCCTGCCCCCAGGAATCGCGCAAGGTGGCGATACGGTTGATGACGGGCGCGTCGGAACGCGAGCGTTCGCGGTCGGCCGTGAAATAGCCCAGGCGCTCGAACTGCCAGGTGGCGCCGGGTTCGGCCCGCGTGCCCGGTTCCAGCCAGGCGCGCACCGTGCGCATGGAGTCCGGGTTCAGGCAGGCCAGGAAATCCTTGTCGCCCGCGTCGGGATGCGGGTCGGCGAACAGGCGGTCATAGAGCCGGATCTCGGCGGGCACGGCGTGCGCCGCGCTGACCCAGGTGATGTTGCCCTTGACCTTGACGCTGTCGGCGCCCGGGGTGCCGCTCTTGGTGTCCGGCAGGTATTCGGCGTGGACTTCGGTGATGCGCCCGTCGGCGTCCTTGGCGCAACCGGTGCAGCGTACGACGTAGCCGTACTTCAGGCGCACCAGGTTGCCGGGGAAAAGCCGGAAGTACTTCTTGGGCGGATCTTCGCGGAAGTCGTCGCGCTCTATCCAAAGTTCGCGGGTGAAGGGGAATTCGCGCGCGCCCGCCGTGGGGTCGTGGGGGTTGAGCGGGGCGGTGCAGGGTTCGCTGCCGTCGGCGGGAAAGTTCGTGATGACCAGCTTGACCGGGTCGAGCACCGCCACCGAGCGCGGCGCGACGGGGTCCAGGTCGTCGCGCAGGGCCTGTTCGAGCAGGCTGTAGTCGATGCGCGAATCCGACTTGGACACGCCCGTGCGGTCGCAGAACAGCCGGATGGAAGCGGGCGTGTAGCCGCGCCGGCGCAGGCCGGCCAGGGTGGGCATGCGCGGGTCGTCCCAGCCTTCGACGCGGCCTTCGCGCACCAGTTGCAGCAGTTTGCGTTTGCTGGTGACCACGTAGGTCAGGTTCAGGCGGGCGAACTCGTGCTGGCGCGGCAGGGGGCGCGCCAGCTTGCCGAGCTCGGCCAGACGCTCCAGGGTCCAGTTGTAGAAGGGGCGCTGGTCTTCGAACTCCAGCGTGCAGATGCTGTGGGTGATGCCTTCGAGCGCGTCCTCGACCGGGTGCGCCCAGGAATACATGGGGTAGATGGGCCAGCGGTTGCCGGTGCGGTGGTGCGCGGCGTGTCGGATGCGGTAGAGCACCGGGTCGCGCAGGTTGATGTTGGGCGAGCGCATGTCGATGCGCGCGCGCAGGGCCATGGCGCCGTCCGGGTGGCGGCCCTCGCGCATGGCGCGCAGCTGGGCCAGCGATTCGGCGGCCGGGCGGTCGCGCCAGGGCGAGTCGGTGCCGGGCTCGGTCAGCGTGCCGCGCGTGGCGCGCATTTGCTCGGGGCTTTGCTCGTCCACATAGGCGTGGCCGGCTTCCACCAGGGCCTCGGCGAACTCGTACATATAGTCGAAGTAGTCGCTGGCGAAATAGCGGTGCTCGGTGCCGCCGGCGGTCCAGTCGAAGCCCAGCCAGCGCACGGCGTCGGCGATGGCGTCGACGTATTCCTGGTCTTCTTTCTCGGGGTTGGTGTCGTCGTAGCGCAGGTGGCAGATGCCGCCGTAGTCGCGCGCCAGCCCGAAGTTCAGGCAAATGCTCTTGGCATGGCCGATGTGCAGGTAGCCGTTGGGTTCGGGCGGAAAGCGCGTGCGGATGCGCGCCGGGTCGGGGCCGCCTGCGGCCTGCACCCGGGCCGGACCCGGCACGCCGGCCCAGCGCTTGCCGGCGTAGCGGTCGGCGGCCAGGTCGGCATCGATGATGTGGCGCAGGAAATTCGGGGCGGCGGGGGCCGTCGGGGCGGTGGACATTCTGGAGAGAAATAAGGCGGTTGCGAGGCGAAGCGCCCATTTTGCCACGTATGGCGGCCGGCCCCGGCCGGCCGGGCGGATGGCGTCCGCGGCGCCCGGGTTCCGCGCAGGTTCCCCAGGCTCTACACTACGCGCCATCATGGAGATCGCCCCGTTGCAGCTGGCCCGGATCCAGTTCGTCGCCAGCCTAGGATTCCACATGCTCTTCCTGTCCATCGCCCTGGCGCTGGCCTGGATGCTGCTGTTCTTCAAATGGCGCGCGCGCCGCGGCGACGCCGGCTGGATGGCGGCCTACCGCTTCTGGGTGCGCATCTTCGCGCTGGCCTTCGTGCTGGCGCTGGCCTCGGGCGTGGCGGTGCTGTTCCAGATCGGCAGCCTGTGGCCGGTGCTCATGGAGCGCATCGGCAATATCGCGGGGCCGCTGATCGGTTTCGCGGTGGCGACGGTGTTCGTGCTGAAGTCCTGCTTCCTGGGCGTGATGCTGTTCGGCCAGCGGCGGGTCTCGGACGCCGCCCACACGCTCTCCGTGCTCATGGTTGCCGCAGGCATGCTGCTGGCGCTGTTCTGGGTGGTGGCGCTGCAGTCCTGGACCCACACCCCGGCCGGCGCCGCGCTGGTCGACGGCCGCTACCAGGTGGCCGACTGGTGGGCGGTGGTGTTCAATCCGTCGCTGCCCTGGCGCTTCGGCATGGCGGCGCTGTCCGCCGTGCTGGCGGTCGCCTTCCTGATGCTGGGGGTGACGGCCTGGCAGGCGCGCTACCGTCCGGCGGCCCCCGGCGAGAAGGCCGCCTTCCGCACCGCGCTGGTCGCGGCGGCGGCCGCCATCGTGCTGCAAGGGGCCGTGGGCCAGGGCCTGGCGGGCAATGTGGCCGGCCACCAGCCGGCCGCCGCCGCGGCCGCCGCCGGCTACTGGCACAGCGGCGCGCCGCCGCGCACCGTGCTGTTCGGCTGGCCCGACGCCGCCGAGCAGCGCAACCTGCTGGAATGGTCCGTGCCCGGCGGCCCCTACTGGCTGGGGCGGGCGGCCGACGGTTCGCCATTGGGCATGGACGAATTCTCCGGCATGCTGCCGCCGGTGCCTGCCGTGTTCTGGTTGCTGCGGACGGTGCTCGCGCTGGGCGCGCTGATGCTGCTGGTGTCGGTCGCCACGCTGGCCTGGCCGGGCCGTCGCGGGCTGGATCCGGACGCCTTGCCGCGAGGCTGGCTGCGGGTGATCTCCGCCATGACGTTTTCCGGCTGCATCGCGGTCGTGGCCGGCTGGTGGATGGCCGAACTGGCGCGCGAGCCCTATGCCGTCTACGGCACCGTCACGCTGTCCGAGGTTGCCGGCACGGCCACCTTCGGCCAGCTGGCCTGGGGCCTGGCCGGCTACGGGGCGCTCTACGCGCTGCTGCTGGCGGCTTTCGTGCAGATGCTGTTCCATGCGGCGCGCTACGGCGTGGTGCCGGTGCGCAAGGGGGGCGCAAGGCCATGATGATTCCCGCGCTTGCCGCCTCGCTCGGCCTGGACCCTTCCGACCCGGCATTCTGGATGCCGCTGCTTTTCATGGGGCTGCTGTTCCTGCTGGTGGCCGGCGGCGCCGTGCTGGACGGCTTCGACCTGGGCGTGGGCCTGCTGCTGGGCGCCGCCCCGCCGGCCGAGCGCACCCGCATGATGATCCTGCTCAGCCCCTGGCGCGATGCCAACGAGTTCTGGCTGCTGCTGGG
>Ga0182748_1000184_pt1 | contig 73094 bp, 54 predicted proteins | sample eDN3rd37CKraftOP_FD_128877 | JGI IMG/M metagenome (GOLD analysis project Ga0182748, IMG submission 128877) | Enriched Organic Plus compost microbial communities from Emeryville, California, USA - eDNA 3rd pass 37_C Kraft OP (version 2) (version 2) ... | reverse complement strand
GCGATCGAAAATAACAAGCCATTTATGCTCTGGTTATATGTTTGCACATCAAGTGAACTTGCACAGCAAATATCACAAGCACATCCTAATGCAACAATTTTAGGAGCTAATGGTGTCGTCAATTGGGGGTATGTAAATGGTACTCCGGCTATGCTTGGAGTTAAGACATGGAAAGGTGACTTCAATTATTTAGGTGTTTATATTGCATATAGGAATGGTACTGAAATATTTCGCTTACCAGAAATAAAAAGAATTCTTTTTGGAAAATAAACTTAAAAAATATGAATATGAAAAAATATTTAATCGCAATATCAATTTTTATATTTTACTGTTCTTGTCAAAATAATAAATCCAAAGATGGGATTGCGATGAATGATAAATATGTTGAAGATTTTGATAATAATATTATAAAGGATAGCTTAATAAAAAAAGTGATAACCAAAGGTGATACGGAGTCTTACGATAAGCTATTTGAAATATATAATCTAAGCGGCCACGAAAAGGAGTGGTGTTACTATGCATATATAATGGCAAATGATTTTGATTACGGTGAAGCGGATTTAGATCTTTATTACATACTACGTAAAAATCCTGAAAGTGATGTAAAAACAAATAAACTTGCAAACTATTATTTGTTAAAAGCTTACGAGAAAGGAATAAAGAGCGCAGCCTTCGAAGTTCAGGAAAGATTCGATAAAAGTATGCCTGTACCTACAGCAGATGATTATTTGAAAGGAATATATAATAATCGGTAAGGTAAATTGGTCCTGGTAATGTATCCCTGCTGCCTATGCTGCCCTCTGCTGGCGACTATATGGAACGTAACTTTGGCTTTGGCCGGATAGTGGGGATGATGCTGGCAGATATTGCCGGCAAGGCACTAAACCAAGGTTTCCTGTCATTCTAATAGAAGGGGGACGTGCCGAAAGACATGCAGTAGTTCTTGTTAGCGTTACAATACCTGATCCTCAAAACCCATTAAAAAATGTAGAAACCAAAATTTATGATCCGGATACGGGTAAGATTGAAATGAGAGGGCCTAATTACTGGAGTAGCAAAAATGGAGGATATCATATGATTGTACCCTCTATAGAAAAATATACCATTAAAAAACCATAGATAAACATGAAAATAAATATTCTATTTGTTATTCTAACTGTATTTGCAGGATTAAAGTCGTATAGCCAAGGATTTAAGCTCTCTGAAATAAATAAAGAAGAGCAAACTTTAATTTTCACAGATTTAAGTCAAACAACAGAAGAGCCCTTTACATATCTTTTAAAAGTATTGCAGAATAATCCTATTCACTGCTTTCGTCATTTTCATGGAACTATAGAAAGTATTGATTCCTACGATTTCCACGCTAACCCATTAGAGCATTTAAGTTTGAGTATCGAAACAGTTTGGTTTTATACCGATTCTGTTATTGCAGTTGCTGAAAAATTTCAAAATAAATACCAGGGTTTAATGAAACCATTGCAGAGTGAGAACTCTTATTTTAAGGACGTTAAATCAATATTGGAGAAAAAACGAAATGTTCCCTTCACATTATTTTTCCTTTCAGGACAATCAAATTGGAGTATAATTATCGAAGGAAAAGTATTTGTTATAGAAAATGGGAAGCTAATTGACTTTAACAAATTTTACAAAAGAAAATATTGTACTGTTAAAAAATTTAAGCAAAGCCTATAATGTTTGTTCAAGGAAGTCCATAAACAGTAAAGTGAGTGAAAGACTCTATTAAGCATCAGAATGTGGGTGGTCTTTATACTAAATTAAGTTATGAAACATTATAGAACTTATGGCCTTTGTGCAATTTTACTATTCACCACTCTATCCAATGTCTGCTGTCAAACAGTTGAAAAGAATCAGAAAGCAATTAATACAATTGCATTTGACAAAAATGCCATCACAATTATAGATATTTCGAAAAGTGCACCAAAAAATCATAATAAGGTTGATGAGTTTGATTCTTTATGCCAAACATGGACATTGAGTCAAAATGACATTTTGGAAATTATAAAATATTCAAAACCGATTTCCATGCATGACTTCATGTATTTATACAATGTTCTTCCTTGTGAAGTAAAAGGTAAACTTAAGGTTGGAGATAAAGAGTACAACTATGTTATAAATGCGGGTTCGTTCATGAAGCTTTCTTCTAACGACAAAACGTATTATTATGGCTGTACAGCGGAAGAATGTGAAAAGTACTTTCTTTCGACAGGTGGAGATCCTAATAGGATTTAGGAGAGTAACCATTAGAACCTTAGTTACGAAGGTGGTGGAGACAGTGGTGGCGGTGACGGGGACATGGATTATGGTGGCGATCCTGATCCGCAATCAGGAGGGGGAGGCAACGCTTCAACCCAATCAAGAGTTTTGTTTTTTAAAGATGAAGGCAAAGCATATCAATATATGCTTGATAATTCTGTAAGAGACATTGAAGTTGGCGGCGAATCAATACGACCCATAGAAAACTTTGCCTATGTTACCAAAGAAGGTGTTTATGTTTTACCAACAAGTGGCCAAGATATAGACGGTAATAGCTATAGGAACTACGCAAGTGAGGCTGAATGGCGCGTCCTTAACTACAAAGTAAGTGACAAAGGCATGTCCATAGAATATAAAGGAAAGTGGCAATCGGTACTGGCTGCCGTACATACTCATCCTAAAACGCCATTAGCCGTTGCATCTCATAGTTCGGCAGACAGGGGGGATGGATAAACAGCAAGCATACATTTGGAGTTGTGCTAAGTTTTAATGGCCAAGCTTACGGGATGATTCCTGGAAGCGGAGGTGCAATTAACTTTTCTACTAATGCTGATTTAATAAATGGAAAAATAAGTCTAATTAGGCACTATAGTTCTTTAATGCAATATTTCAGAAAGAATAAATAAAAATACCATGAAGAAAGTACTAAGCTATATACTATTGTTTTTTGCCTTTGGATGTCAAAATGTAGATGAATCCACAATAAAGACTACAGAGCCTAAAATGAACAAGGCTGTATATGATTCTATACAAGTTTTTGTAAATGCCAATATTGCTGCTAATTCTCGGTCAGAGGTATACTTGGTAGAATTTATTGGTCAACGATCAGATAGCATAGATTACAAGATTACAACGCTGATAAAAAAGGCGATCCCTGCCAGATATAAAAATAGTCTTTATTTTTATAATGTAGATTCTTCTTTGTTAATTGTCAGCGATAACAACTTGCCTCTTTATGAATGGCCTGATTTTGATAATTTTCTACATAGGGCTACAGGAGTGCAATTTTCGGAAGATACGACAAACTTAATTTTTGATCCTCCTATATGGAGATTGTCGTTGGTTGGAAAGAAGGTTTACATTGATAAATCCTATGGTGCACAAGAAGCTGAAAAAAGAATCTTGCCCGTTGAGAAGTTTAATCCACAGAAATAAAACAACAATCTTAAACAACACAAAAGCCGCTCATCGAGCGGCACGCTGTTGTTGTAGTTAGTGTTATGATTCCCGTGAAAAGAATCCTCTGATGAACGTACAAACCAAAGTTTATGATCCGGATACAGGTAAAATTGAACAACGGGTATTAACTATTGGACTGATATGAAAAGCGGTTGGAATATAAACCCTAACTAAAATTAATATGAAACTCATTTTGTTTATTGCATTGGTTTTTGCGAACCTGATAAATTATGCTCAAGAGTTTAAGCCTTCACTTGTCTCTCAAGCCGACAGAAAGCAAATTTTGAAGGATTTAAAGGAAATGTCGGATAAGGATCAATTCTATCCTTTACTTAAAATTATTGATAAGGATTCTGTCAAGTTTATACGGGTTTATTATGCACGATTGAAAAAAGATTATTCATTTAATAAAAATGCTATTAATTATTTAGAGCCTGAAACGGAACAAATTTGGTTTTCTGTTCCCGTTAAAAGTGGAGATTCAATTATTGCTGTTTCAGAGAAATATGAGGGACGATATCAAGGTTTGATACCAACATTTCAAGATGAAGATGAAAACTATAAATCAATTAATGAATGGCTGCAATCATCCGGAGAGTCGCTTAAAAAGAAGACTCTATTTTTTATCTCAGGTAACATAAACTGGAATGTTATAGATAGTTGTAGAGTTTTTGTTCTAGAAGCAGGAAAACTAGAAGACTTTAATACTTATTTTAAAGAAAAATACGGGAATGTTGAAAACTTTAGAAGATCTTTTTAAGACTGGAAGATAGTTCATTTAGGTTATGGCTATATCCATGCGAATCGGCAGATATGGCGAAAAAAATATCAGCAGCTCACCCCGAAGCCTTGGTTATTCTGTAAGTACTCCTAAATCCAGACAGTCATAAAGTAGAGTTTTTTAATTTCTGTGCCTATAAACCCTGGAGCCTGAAACAAATTTTCTTTTCTTTCAGCAGCATTTCTCTCCATCTGAAGGTGTCCTATTACTTGGTGATTCATGAGGTCTTCGCTCATTATATTCTTCCATCCATTCTTCAGTAAGTTTAAAGCTCATCAGCTTTTTAAGGGCTTAAATCAAAAAGGCCCCCAGCCAGCGCGGCGTTCGTGAGTGCTTATGATTCGCGTATATGAAGGCCGCTGAGATCCTATACTGAACATCTGAAATACGTCCGGTTTATCCGCTTGCCGATGCTTACGGGCAGCAGGTATGCAGCCCCTATGCCGCCATGGGCAATGCGCCGGAGAGCCAGGTAGATCCCAATGGTACGGTTACCTTTTTATCGAACGGCGGTATGCAAAGCTTTGGCGGAAGCAGGGCAGCGCTGATGGGCATGATGCGCTCCGTGGGGCATTACGGTTTGGATGGTATAGCCAGCTAAAGGAATGCAGTATGCATTAAAAAACCCCGGCCAGGAAGGGCCGGGGGAGAATAGTTGAGTTGTTTGGCTTCATCGTATCAGGGTAACGGTTCCCGATCTTCGGAAGCGTTGTTGCGTATTGGCGCAGTTGGCATCTACTTCCCATACATATACACCCATAGGCGCGGGTTTGCCATCCACATTGCCGTCCCATTTGCCATTGGGGTCGGTGGTGGTAAATACTTCCTTGCCCCAGCGGTCGTAGATCTTAAAGTAGTTGATCTTTACCAGCTGCTGGTTCAGCAGGCCGAAGCGGCCGGTACCGTAAGCGCTGGCAGGCTTAAAGGCATTGGGCAGGTTGATATCGTTGCAGGGCACGGTCACCTGTACGGAATCAATGGCTTTACAGCCGTCGGTATTGGTAATGTTAAGATAATAAGTAATGTCGTAAGGCGGGCGCACATTGGTAACCGGCACGTTGCGCGGCCCTGCAAAGCCGATGTCCGGCAGCCATTCATAGGTATACTGGCTGCCCAGGGTAGTACCCGGACCGCCCACGATGGAAGTAGATCCGTCGGCAATGATGCGGTCGGGACCGGCGTCGGCCATGATCTTGCTTACCGTTACCACTACCGGCGTCTTTACGATGCAATTGTAATCGTAGTAAGTCGTTACGGTATAGGTGGTGGTGATCTCGGGGCGGATATCCACGAACTGGCCTACCGTAGTATCGATATTGTAGCCAGGCGTCCATTTGAAGCTGTCGGCGCCGAAGGATAGGGCGGAGAGGCGGATGGAATCGCCCTGGCAGATCAGGGTATCGTTGCTCACGGTCAGCGGCGGGTGCGCGTACACCACCACCTGCTCGCAGTCGGTGCGGACGGTGGGCAGCCCTTCGTCAATGGTCAGGAATACGGTATAGATGCCCGGCTCGTCGATTCTGAAGGAAGGGGGAAGGCGCAGGTCGGAATAAGCGGGGGTTGCATTGGTGCAGGAAGGGAAGATCACTTTGCTCACGGAGTTATCTTCATTGGTGGCCAGCAGGTAGATGGCGCCGTTGTCGCGCGCGATCCCTGTCATATTCCTTGCCTGCTGGAAGCCGGCAATGTTGCCGTGGTTGGTGGCTACGGGCTGGTTGGCGATGGACTGATCGTTCCAGTTCAGCGTTACGAAGCTGCCGGTGCCGTAGTTGAGCACAAAAGCGTAGTAAGAGTTGCAATCTTTGGTAACGGCAATACCTACGGGGGCGTTGATACGGTTGTTGAAGTTGCCGAGATTCACTACGAAAGGCGTGTTGCTCAGCGAATTACCGAAAGATATGCGGTTTACGGTATGGGTATTCCTGTTGGTGATGAACAGGTGCCAGTTGTCGATCTCGATGATGCCGGTAATGGCGCTCACGCCGGAAAAGTGCCCGTCGATATTCCCGAGGTTGGCCAGGGTAGGGGTGCTTTTGAGGTCGGCGCCGAAGTACAGGCGCAGCAGCTCATCGTTTTTGTTGAAAGTAAACCCATACCATTCGTTGCCCTGCCTGGCGATGTACAGCTGGCGGGGACCGTTGAGGCCGCCGCCCAGGTTGCCCAGGTTCACCTCCACTGGCATGGACTTGAGGCCGTGCTCGTTAAAGTCGAGGCGGGTGAGGCGGGAGTTGCCGCTGTCGGTGCCGGATACCACGAAAAGGTGCCACAGCCCGTCGTTGGCGAGGTACAGGCCGCCCGGGTTAGGCATATTGCTCAGGCCGGTGATCATGGAAGGCAGGCCGGAAAGGCCGTCGGCGTATTTCATCCTCACTACGCCGGCTGCGGTATTGATATGGAAGGTATAGTTAAAGCTGTCGTCTTCCGCTACGATAAATCCCCTGGATGCATTGACCGAGGTCACAGGGCCGATATTGTTGCCCAGGGGCTCGGTTGACAGGTTGGGGGGGCAAAATGTCCAGAAATAGTTTTGAGCAGTCTGAATAATGTTGAAAGGTACGATCTCATGCCCGTTACATACTGTGTCCGGCAACTTGAACAGGTTGGGATCGGTCTGTGCGCTGACTTTCCCGGCAGGAATCAATAAGGACATTAATAACGAAGCAAGTAACAGTAATCTTTTGCTCATACTTGAGTTTATGAATCAGAATTATGGAACTATTTTTTGATCAGCTTTCCTGCACAGGCACAGTGCCTGAAAAGTTTGGCTAATGTAATAAGTTTATTGGAGAATTTTGCAAACAATTATTATTTTTATTTCCAAAATATTCAAAACCATGATGAAATACAAACACCTTACGGTTGTTTTCAGGATTGCAGTCGTGGGGCTTACTGCAACGCCCGCTTTGGCAAAGGAGGGTATGTGGCAGCCGTCACGACTGGATAGACAGGAATCAGATATGCAGAAGTTGGGTTTAAAGATCCCGGTAACGCAGCTGTACAACGATAACGGCACCGGGTTAAATAATGCCGTGGTGTTGTTTGGCGGAGGCTGTACCGGAGAGATGGTATCGGCCAGCGGCCTGCTGTTTACCAATCACCATTGCGCCTACAGCTATGCCCAGGCCCTGAGTACTCCGGACAAGAACTACCTGGCCGACGGCTTCTGGGCCGCCAGCCGGGAGGCAGAACTGCCCTGCCCCGGTCTTACCGTTACCTATGTGCGTAAGCTCGAAGATGTTACAGAATATGTATTGCGTAATATACCCGATACGATGCCCGAAGCGCAGCGCAACAGCCGGATCAGGGCCCGTATTGCAGAGCTGGAGCAGGCTTATAAGAACCTGAACGGCATCACGGCCGAAATAAAGCCCTATTACAACGGCAACCAGTACTGGGCAAGCGTGCATGAAACCTTCAGCGATGTGCGGCTGGTCGCCTTCCCGCCCAACGGGATCGGTAAATTCGGCGCCGATACCGACAACTGGATGTGGCCGCGCGAAACCGGCGATTTCGCGGTTTTCCGTGTTTATGCCTCCAAGGACAACAAACCGGCGGCTTACAACCCAGCGAATGTGCCTTACAAGCCCAAAGCCTATTTTCCCATAAACGTTTCGGGCTATAAGGAAGGCGATTTTACCATGGTGTACGGCTTCCCTTACCAGACCCGGGAATACCTGAGCTCGTACCAGCTTAACCAGGTGCAGTATATTACCGATCCCATCCGCATCGAAGCCCGCGAAAAACGGCTGGCGGTACTGGATGAAGCAATGCGCAGCAATCCCGGCATCTTCCTTAAGTATGCGGCCAAGCAATCTTCCCTGAGCAATGGTTACAAGAAATGGAAAGGCGAGGTCCTGGGCCTGACCACCAACGATGTGATCGGTAAAAAGCAGGAATATGAAAAGGCCTTCCAGGAAGCAGCCAGCGCCAATACGGATTACCCCGACGATAAAATGCTGCTGCCCCGTATCCAGGCTGTGGTCAACGGTTCCGACAATGCCCTGATCGCGTCCGAATATACCCGCGAAACGGTGATGGGCGTGGAAGCCATACAGCAGTCGGCCCAGCTGGCCAAAGTGCTGCAGCTGTACCGCAGCAGGCTTTCGGATGCAGCGCTGTCCGACAGCCTCCAGCGTATCAAAAAGGCAATGGACGGCTTTTATAAGAATTACGATGCCGCTACCGATCACAAGGTATTTGCTGCCCTGATACCTTTATATATGCAGCAGGGCGCACAGGTAGTGGCGCCCGGTATGCAGTCTTTGCTGTACGAGAACGGGAACAATTACGTATCCTGGGGCCGGAATGTGTTCCACAACAGCATTACCGTAAGCCAGGAACGGCTGAACAAGCTGCTGGACAACGCCCGGCGCAGCGACTCCGTCCTTATCCGGCAGGACCCGGCCTACCGTATCTATGAAGCCGTAACCCGCTTCCAGGACGAGAAAGTAACCCCGGTGCTGAAAAAGTACAACGAGCGGATCGCCCCGCTGGACCGGCTCTATATGAAACGCCAGATGGAGTACCTTAACAGCGGCAAAGCTTTTTATCCCGATGCCAACCAGACGCTGCGCCTCAGCTACGGGAAAGTGGCGCGGGTCGATATCCCGGGCAGCAATATTTACCAGACCACGCTCGAAGACCTGATCCCCAGGCATAATGCGGCGGTGGAAGAGTTCAATATTCCCCAGCGGCTGCGCAGCCTGTATATGAGCAAGGACTACGGGCGCTGGTCGGTGGGCGGCACCGTACCGGTGAACTTCATCGCCAGCAACCATACCAGCGGCGGCAACAGCGGCAGCCCCGTGCTCAATGCCAGGGGCGAGCTGATCGGCATCAACTTCGACCGGATCTGGCAGGGCACTATGAGCGACCTGTATTACGACCCCGAGGTTTGCCGTAATGTGGTGCTGGATATCCGCTATGCCCTTTTCCTGATCGAGAAGTTCGGGAACGCCGGGTGGCTGCTGAAAGAGATGAAGCTGGTGAAATAACCGGTGCAGTAACTCCATAAAGATAAAGGGACCGCTCCGCCCGGAGCGGTCCCTTTGCTTTTCAGAAATCAGGCGTTCCTTTGCCCAGCTTTACGAAATCGCCGCGGAGCGCTTCCCTGCAATAACGTTCCAGGAGCACCCGGAAGGTAAATACGGCAGCGTCGTTCCCGTCCAGGCTGCGCAGCTGCATTTTTTCCCCCGCATCGAGGTAGCTGTTGCTGAAAGGTTCGAAGCCGTTCTTTTCTTCCAGGTCCCAGAGCTGGTAGAACTCGTTTTTGTTTTTGTTGGTCAGGGAAAGCGAAATGCCCTCCTCCCACCGGTCGGTCGTAAAGTCGAGCTGTACCCGGCTGTCGCCCAGGCTTAATCCGTAATCGCCGGCGCCTGACCAATGCAGGTGGTAGGTTTCCGCAATTCCTGCAAACTGGTTTTTTATAAATTCAGTATTGAGTTTCATAGATCGGGTTTAATTTTTCATTTTATAATCGTTGTACCGGGTCAGCGTTGCCATGGATTTGGCTTTCCCCGGCGGCAGCATCATTTTGGTTTCAGGGTCAAAGCGGTATCCGTACTTCCATTCCAGGCGGTGTATTTCTTTGCCAAAGCCTGTAAGGTTGCGGACACGTACTCCGTCTGTTGTGACGATTTGATACAACTGTTTCCTGTTAGATACGATCACGATGTCCGCCCCTGTCTGTACAGCGGCATCTATCCATTTGGAGTTGACCATAGTAAAGAAGCCGCCATGCTCGGTAAAATAACGCCATACCCGGTTGGAAACATTCAGAAGGTTGAATTTCTGTGCCTGGGGCAAAGGGAAATCGTAGCCCCGCTTTAACTGCCTGATGTCGTCGAATTCGGGATAGTTCAATTCCTCCAGTATGTTTTTCAGGTCGGTGGCAAAGCTACCAACAAGAAAGGTACCTCTTTTCGTCGATTCATTGATCACTGCGCCGGAAGTAGGCATGTGGGTAAACCGCCATTTCGGGATGAGGTCGCGCAGAATACCGGGCAGCGCCGATTTCTCGGCTTTCCAGGCGTCTTTTAAGGCTTCGCGCACTTCCCTGGCTGTGCCCTGGGCGATGACCTCCCCTTCATAGATAACGGCGTAGCCTACCGCGCGTCCCTGCCCGTCCAGTCCCTTGACGAACAATACGCCCTGTTCCTGCAGCCGGGTAATACCGGCCGTGGAGAAGTGCACACCGCTTTGTGCCAGCGCTTCTTCGCCGTAGATGAGCTCTTTGACCGTATTCCTGCTGAAATTGGCAATATTGACTTCCAGGATCACTTTGGTCATGCAGGCCCTTATGAAGTTCATTACCCTGATGTTCTTTATTGCCAGCGCCGTCTTCCACAAAGCGGTGCCCGCCTTCATGATGCCTTTGATCAGGAGTGGTCCGGCGGTAATCAGGCCGCCTACCATGTAGATCTTTTCCCAAAGCGCGATGAATTCCCGCCCTTCCGGGATTTGGGAAAGCTCCTCGTAAAGGCCCTGCACCACGAGGTCGGTACCGGCCAGGCCTATATCAATCAGTGCCAGTGCAAATACGGTGGGGTTGCCGGTGGTAGCCACGGTGATGACCCCGAGCACCAGTGCCAGCACATCCAGCCCTATCCGTACTGCCCGGTTAACCTCGGCCCATTCCTCTTCGTCGGAAAGGGCCTTGATCACGATTGCCGGCACGGGAAGCGGCAACTGGTCGGCCGTTTCGGTGTCTACGAGAAACACCATGTCGAGAGGATGGTACATTGCGCCGGGGCCTTCGTCTATTTCTTCCGTGAAGGGCAGGAAGTCGATGCCTCCCAGGGGAATGACCTTTTTTTGCTGCAGGAAGAACTCGTCGTCCTTCTCTTTACTGAACACCCTGGTTATGTCGGCGTCCAGCTTATACATACCGCCATAGTAAAAGGTCTGGTCGGTATAGGTGAGGTCCCGGTAGCCATTGGCAATGCACAGCGCATTAAGGAGGTAGCTGAAGATAATGCGGTTGCTGAACGTCTGCCCCATATATTCCGAGGTATTGTCCAGGTTCTTGTAGATCCTCTTTACCAGCATGGGGTCTTTCCTGAAGTTATTATACAGCAGGGCCGCGTTGCCGAAGGCCTTCAGCACATTGATCAGGGCCGAGCTGGAGTCTTTGAAGACGCTCAGCATGCCGGTATCGTCGTATTCGGTAAGCAGCTGCAGGTGTGCCCACAGCGTTTTTTCCCCAAGCTGCGCCAGCAGGCCCTGCAGCACGAAGTCGGGGGCCTGTTCGTACAGGTTCTTCAGCATGCCGGCATCGGTGCCGTACTTGTCCAGGAAATAGGCAAAATACTCCACCATCCGGGATCTGACGTTTTTGGCATAGCCCTGCCCGAAGGCGCCGGCTATAAAGCCGAGGAACACCTTGTGGTCGTATACTTCCAGCTTAATGGCCTCGTACTGCTCTTCCCGGCGGAAGTCATCCATTGGGGTGGCGGGTTCGGACCGGATGCCCAGCCCTTTGGCATCCTTGTAGGGAAGGATAACGGAGTAGACCACGCGGCTGCCTTCCAGGTTGATCCCGTAATTCCATTCGTCCACATAACATATCCTCCTGTTGAGCTTGCCGGTGCGGAACAGGCCGGCCTGGGTATTGCCCTGCTCGTCGGTATAGCTGAAAGGCTTGTCGTCCCGGACGTAGGAGGTAACCGGTATCATTGCCGATGTGGTAAAGGAGCCTGCGCTGACATCGCTGCGCATATAATTGCGATAGTCGAAATAAAAGCCCTTCAGGCCGTTGAGGTTGTTTTTTATATCCGATAGCAGCTTTTCATAGTCGATGCCGCTCTGGTAGAAAGAGTCGCTGAATGCGCCGCAGAAGTTCTCATCTGCTCCTCCGCTTCCGTTTCCCCAGGTATGCTGCCTTCGGCCCGACCTTTCCTCAAATCCCTGAAAGGCGGGGAATATTGGTTTGGTTGTCATTTGTTTTCATGTTATGGGTAAAGAAAACTTTTGCCCGGCCGGCAGAAGCCGGCGGGCAAAAGCCGGCGGGCAAAAGCTGTATAGGGGCTAACGCTTCTTAACATCCAGGTTATATTCTTTTACCTGATTGTCTTCCAGGGTAAGCACGATGTTCTTGGGTCCGGTGATATAAGTGATCTCGTCGTATTCATTATCTGCATCTATACGAAGCTCGTACTTGCCTGCAGGTATATTGTCCAGCGACCATTCACCTTTGGAATCCGCATAGGTAAAGTCGATCACTGCGCCTTGCATATCCTTCAGCAGGATGCGCGCGAACTGCTCGAACGTTTCGCTGATGCGGCCGTAGAGGCGTGCCGTTCCCTGGGCATCGCTGCCCCCGTTCATCGTCCGTCCTTCATAATACTCGAAGCCGTCGCCGCAGGGCACTTTAGTGGGGTCTTCGAAATCGGAGAGGTCTTCGCAGTGGCAGGGTAGCGCTTTCTCTACCTTCAGCCCGATGCTGTCGGCCTGGAGGATGGTGAGGGTGGTGGGAATACGGGTCGGCCATGCCTTGCCCTCGGGCTGTCCGTCCGGTGTGCGCAGCTCATCTACGATAGAGAGGTAAAGCGGGTCGTCCAGCACCGGTACTTCGCCGCCGTTCCAGAGCTGGCCGGTCGCCATATAATGACGTACGGCGTCTTCGAAGCCCGGCCTTACGGTCACGATCACCCTGGCCATGCCGCTTTGCATGAATGCGCGGAACAGCGGGTCATTGTTGTCGTACTGGTACAATGAAGCCCAGTCGGCTCTTTTGCCCCAGTAATAGGGATAAAAATAATAGGACATGATCTCCCATTCGAAGGCCTGTTCCATGAACTTCACAAAAGATGCATAGTTATCCAGGGAAGCGTCTACCTTGACGGCGGTGTTGCCGAAGGTGGGGATGGTGCTGCCGTCGTTCAGGTAATACTTATCCTTTCCGAAAGTGAGCGCGGCATTGGGGTCAGGGTTGATCAGGTACGAAATGCAGTTTTTGCGCAGTACGATGTTCTCGATCTGGCGATAGAACCCCGGATTTTCTCCTTTGATCTTTACGCCTTTCGCTTCTTCCTCGGCCAGCTTCTGGTTGTATGCTGCCATTGCATCTTCATAGCCGCTGATGATCGCGTTGAAGGTTTCCTGCTGCCACTTGGCATAATATTCGGGAAGCAGCTGCAGGGTCAGCTCCACGTTTACGCTGCCGGAGTGGTGCCCGATCACGGAGTAGGAGCAGGGGATGGTGCCCACATAACCGTTCATGGGCTCCAGGGAGGCCGACATGATCTTGCCGCCTACGATCACTTTGGTATTGGGCCCGGGGGGCTCGGCGCTTTCGTACCAGGCAGCCTTGGCATAAGTGGTATAATATCCTTCCGGTATCTGGATCTCCGCGTTGCCTGCTGCCACCTCATCCCATTCGCTGTCCTGGCTTTCGGGCGTGGTATACGAAAAGGACTTGCCGATCTTCATGGTCTGCACGGGCATCGGGTCGATCTCCACATTGTACTTTCCTGCCCAGTACTTGGCCGTGTTCAGGTCCACTTCCGTAAAGTCTTTCATGTTCAGGGAAGCGGGAGTGGTGTTGCCCAGGTCGAAAGTCCGGGGATCCACAGGCTGTACGAGCCTGGTGCCGGCAATGCCTTCTATCATACCCAGGGTGTGTATTTTGGCCGGCTGCGGAACCATGAACTCGAACATCAGCCTTTTGCCGTAGTTGTAGATCTGGTTCTTGTAGATTTTATCTACCCAGCGGTAAACGCCTACCACGTGCTTGTCGCCCTGCGTATTGTCGAAGCCGTGCTTATTGTGCTCTTCGAACTCTTCCACGATCTTTTCGATGCGCTCTTCCTTCACCTTGGTCACGATCCGTTCCATGGCACGCTCTGTAATGTCCTTGGCCTGTTTTACGGACTGGCGGATACTTTCCTCTTTCGAGTTGTGCGTGGCGAAATTGGCCCCGGCCCCGATCTCGTACTCGGCCCCGGCCGACCATTTTGCCTTAAGGCTTGCATTGGCAGAAAAGTCCTTTGTTTCCTTCAGCACTTTCGCTACTTCGCTTTGCATCTCGAAGCGGTCGGCGCTGGTAGTGTCCGACAGCTGCTCCCGCTCATTTTCTGAAGTAACGGTGGTGGTTGTTTCGCTTTTGCGCAGCTTGCGTGTCGCCTTCTCCTTGTACTCGCGCGCCATCACATTCTCGATATGGGCCACTTCGCCTTCTACGTAGCAATGAATGCTCTGCTCCACCTTCTTGTAATCGGCGATACCCAGCTGCTTAAATCCGAAGCCGGAAGGTATGAAGGGCGGCTCGTTGTTCAGGGGTGGATAGGGGAATGCCGGTACGGTATCTACCGGCGTCAGGGGACCCGTTTCCCAGGGAATGCGTCCGCCGCCCTTCCAGGGGAAGGTTCCGGTAATGGTATCGATGCCATAGGTCTTGTCGGGGGCCAGGTCTGCCTGGAATTCGTATTGTTTGCCATCGGCAAGCTGCAGCGAGCCTTTTACCTGGAAGCTGTCAATACTCCCGTTTACAGGGATGGGGCTGTTGCTGAACAGCTTATAGGTGCCGGGAGCTACCTGCTGGAAGGTATCGCCCTGGCCGATCACCCGGTCGCCGGAGTGTACTGCCTGGTAGGAAGCGCCTACTACGTTGGCCGCATCGGCATCTACCGTAAGCAGCATGCTCCACTGGCTGGCCGATACAGGAAGCGTTCTTGCGGCAATATGGTAGCCGGCTTCCTGTGTGCCGTCGCTGTCCGGCTTCCCGGCTACGGGGATCACAACGCCCCCGATGCTGATGGCGGTGGCGGCGCCGGTATCGGTATAATCCCTGATCGTCTGGTGAAGCTGTGCGGCAGAGCTGTCGATCAGGCGGTGCAGCTCCTCAAAGCTGTCAAGGTCGCTCAGCGAGATGCCGCTTGCAGTAAGACTTTGCGCCTGAACGGGCGTGCTGCCGGCCAGTACTTTTTGAAGGGCAAACATGCCGTCGGCCGACAGCTTGCTTTGCAGGAACTCCATATCCAGTTCGGGACGGAAGCTGAACTCGAACCGGGGCAGGTCGGGCCTGGGAATGACGGGCGGCTGCATGCATGGATCTTCCGCATCGAAGGGAATCTCAGGATTGCGTACGCTGCACCATTGGCGTTTGGCCTCTTCTACCTGCTGCTCATACTCCGCCATGATGCTTTTCACGGTATCGTCATGCTTCTGCCATTGGGCGTCGTAGCTCGTGCGGAACTCTTTCCGGTATGCTTTTTCGGCAACCGACAGCTCTTTTTTCAGCGCCTGGTACTGTGCTATTTCCAGCTGCGATAAGGCTACCGTCTGCTTTTTTTCCAGTGCCTCGGGAATCAGGGCCAGTGCCTGGGCAGCCATTGCCATAGTGGCGAATGCGCCGTTGCCTGCGTTGGAAGGACGGAACAGCTCCTTAGGCAATACTGCTTTAGCATGCAGCAGCTGCTGATTGGCAGCTTCCGCAGCCGCGGCAGCTTCGGCCGGCAGGCCTGCGGTGGACTTAAAGTTGGCTACCAGGTGGTCGGCGAGCAGCAGCTGCATGATGGCTTCCTTGATATAGAAGTCCTTCTGGGTGACTACTTGGTAGATCAGGTTGTTCCATAAAGCGGTTGCAGAGGATGCTGCCAGCACGGTAAGTCCTGCAATTTTTGCCTGCAGCTCGGCCTGGGTACAGGTGGAGCGGTTGCGGGCCAGCCATACCGAGAAGTCGTAAAGGGCGGGGCTCAGCGCTTTCACATCGCTCACCTTAGTCCAGGCGCCGAAGGTTGCCGCGGCATTTTTTAAAGCCTGCCAGTTGGTCTGGCCGGAGGGTTTGTTGGCTACGGCAGTATCGAAGCTGCCGGTGCTGCCTGCCGGCCGGAGTATAAACCGCTTGGACAGGCCGTTTTCATCGGATAGTTCGGGGTTTCGCATGCTGACGAAACGGAACAGGGTTTGTGAGATAGGGGTACTCATGGTTATTGTTTTTGTTTTTTTTATGAATAGTATAGATATGCAGCGCTGCTTTGTTTATCGTGGCGCAGGCTATGCCACGCGGCCTTCAGGCCCTGTGCGTATTGCCTTTTCCGGCAGGGATGGTCCGGGCATGCCGGAGGTTTTACGGCCCCGTGCGGGGCGCCGTTTTTAAAAGAAAGTACGGAATGAATTATAGGAAGCGAATGTGCGGCATAGAAATGGTGTTTGGGTTTGGTGATTGATAATGCAAAGATGGTATGGCGTTGCGCCAGTATGAGGCGCAGCGGTCACCCTGCCCTGAAATTTTTTTCTGCCGGGGAAAGGTCGTGCGGGAGCGGTTGCTGCCTGCCCTGAAAATCCGCGCGATCTGTTTTCAACTTTTACGATCTTTGCGCAGCATAAGCAATTTTGTTTGCTCCTGTTGTACCATACTGTTAAATAATTATTCTTGGAAAAAATTGCACTGATACCCGCACGTTATGCGGCTACCCGTTTCCCGGGCAAGCTGATGCAGCGATTGGGCGGGCGTACCGTTATCTGGACCACCTACCAGTCTACCGTAGATACCGGCCTGTTCGATGCCGTAGCCGTGGTCTGCGACAGTGAGCTCATCTACGAGGAGATTGTCCGGAACGGAGGAAGGGCTATCCTAAGTCGGAGGGAGCATGAGTGCGGCACCGACCGGATCGCAGAGGCGCTCGATCATTTTCCCGGCGCAGGGCTGATCGTGAATGTGCAGGGCGATGAGCCGTTTACGCAGAAGGAGCCGATGGAGAAGCTGCTGCAGGTCTTCGGCGAAGCCGATGGCGCCTCGGTCCAGGTGGCGTCCCTGATGCAGCGGCTTAAAGATCCTGAAAGCATCGCCGACCCCAATTATGTGAAAGTGGCGGTAGACCTGAAGAACAATGCGCTTTTCTTTTCCCGCTCGCCCATTCCTTACCACCGGGATAAGGCCGTAAGCCCTTCCTATTTCGAGCATATAGGTATCTATGCTTTCCGGAGGGAGGCGCTCCTTGCTTTTACACAGCTGCCGGTAAGCCCGCTCGAGGCTGCGGAGAAGATCGAATGCCTCCGCTACCTTGAAAACGGTATCCGTATGAAAATGGTGGAAACGGAATATATGGGCGTGGAGATCGATACGCCCGAAGACCTGGTGAGGGCGGAGGCTTACTACCGCCAGCGGTCGCACAGCTGAGCCCTGGCATTTGCCAGCGGCCGCTCTTTTGATTTCATTTTCTAAATATCATAATCTGAACGATGGCTTTCAGGAATTTTAAAATGGTAGACTATGTGGTCTACGGACGCGGATGTTTCGGACAACTGGATGAGATCCTGGCGCCGCAGCGTAAGGGCGATGCCCCGATGATCTTTTTTGTGGATGAGTTTTTCCGGGAAGATACCGCCTTTCTTTCCCGTATCCCGTTAAGGGGTAAAGACAAGGTGGTGATTATAGATGTAACACACGAGCCGAAGACTGCTTATGTAGATGCGCTGCGTGATGAGCTGGCTGCCGGTTTCGGCATGGTAAGCGGTATTATCGGGATCGGCGGCGGCAGCGTAATGGATATGGCCAAGGCGGTGGCGCTGATGATGACCAATCCCGGTTCGTCTGCCGACTACCAGGGCTGGGACCTGGTAAAGAAAGCCGGCGTATACAAAGCCGGTATTCCCACTATATCGGGCACAGGGGCCGAAGTAAGCCGCACCACGGTACTGACGGGGCCTGTGCGCAAGCTGGGCATGAATTCGGACTTTACGCCATTTGACCAGATCGTGCTGGACCCCGACCTGATCCGTACAGTACCGCCTAACCAGCGCTTCTATACCGCTATGGACTGCTTTATCCACTGCGTGGAATCGCTGAACGGAACTTACCTGAATGCTTTCAGCAAGTCGTACGGAGAAAAGGCGCAGGACCTTTGCGAGGAAATATTCCTGCATCGCTCCGACTGGAGCGAAGATTCTGACGAGAAGCTGATGATGGCTTCTTATGCGGGCGGTATGAGCATTGCTTATTCCCAGGTGGGAGTAGCGCATGCGGTCAGCTACGGCTTGTCTTACCTGCTCGGCACCAAGCACGGCATAGGCAACTGCATTGTATTTGACCAGCTGGAAGAGTTCTATCCCGAAGGGGTGGCCAAGTTCAGGCAAATGGTAAAGCTGCATGGCATCGATATACCGAAGCATATTACCCGCGGGCTCAGCGATGCGGATTTTGAGAAAATGATCGATGTTTCGCTGGGAATGGCGCCGCTGTGGGAGAACGCACTGGGTAAGCACTGGAAGGAAGAGATGAGCAGAGAAAGGCTGCGCGCTCTTTATGAAAGGCTGTAAACATACTTTTTACCGCAGGGAAAACCCCGGACCGGTCGTGGTCCGGGGTTTTTATTTGTTAATTAATGTGACGGATTTAATAATGTGTTAAAAAGTGTGGTAATTTTAGTCAAGAACTTATCACTAAATACAGGCATGTATATGACGATGTTTGTACGAAAACCTTATTTCATCCTGCTAACCTGCCTGCTGCTCACGGGCCTGCAGCAGGAGGCGGGAGCCAACCACATTTTCGGCGGGGAGCTGTTCTATACTCATGTAAGCGGCAATACTTACAAGATCACTATGGTGCTTTACGGAGATTGCGGTAACAGCTCAGGCGCTTTTGACAACCTTCCGAACAACCAGCCGCAGGTCAACGTATACAACGGCGCCAGTTTTATTACAACGCTGCATCTCAGCATACAGCCGGGCAGCGGAACGGAAGTGTCGCCGGTATGTCCCGATGAGATGAGCCAAACCAAATGCGTTAACCCCAACAATGCGTTACCCGGTGTTAAGCGGTTCATTTACGCCGCAAACTATACCCTGAGCGGCCCTTCTGCCAACTGGCGCTTCCGTTCCAACGGGGAGCTCGGCAGCAGTAATCAGGCGGGCCGGAGTTCTGCCATTACCAATGTAGTGGGGCCCGGCTCATCGATCATGGCGCTGGAGGCTACGCTTAACAATACTACGGCGGCCAATTCATCGCCTGTCTACACGACTATTCCCACGCCTTTCTTCTGTATTAACAAGCCACAGGAATATAATCCGGGAGCAGTGGACCCCAACACCGGCGACAGCCTCGCGTTTGCACTGGTGCCGGGCATGGGCGTAGCAACGGGAAGCACCGTAACTTATGTAGCGCCGGCCACTGCAACCGAGCCGTTGCTCTGCCAGGCCGGCTCTTATTCTTTTAATTCCGCCAACGGGCAGCTGAGCTTTTATCCCAACCAGTTGCAGAATGCACTGGTGGTGGGTAAAGTATCGGAATACCGGAACGGGATATTGGTGGGCACCAGCATGCGCGAAATGACCTTCGTGGTATTGAACAACTGCCTGAACAACCCGCCCGACGGCACGATTACCAACCCGGTGAACGGGACCATAGTAAACGGTACCACTATCAAAGCCTGCGCATCGCCCCATACGCTTTCGTTTTCGATCGGCGTTTCGGACCCCGACGGCGATAATGTCACGCTTTCCGTACAGGGCGCGCCTTCCGGGGCCTCCGTTACGGTTGGGGGTAACGGCACGCCCGCACCGGTAGTGGCTTTCTCCTGGAACCTGGGCAGCGTGGCGCCCGGCAATTATATTTTCTACCTGGACTTTACGGATGACGGTTGTCCGCTGGTCAGCAAGCAGACGATCGCCTACACCATACAAGTGCTGCCCAGTCCGGGGATGAGCTATGCGCTGGTGCAGCAGCCTACCTGCACCGCCAAAGGTATCTTTACCATAACGCCTGCCGGCAACGACTACCCCTATACCTTCCAGGCATTGCAGGGAGCAACTGCGGCGCTGACCCGCAATAATATTACAGGAATGATCACGGACAGCCTGGCTGCCGGCACCTATACCTTCCGCATCACCAATAACAGCGGCTGCTCCAGGGATACGGCCGTAACGCTTACCGAACTGAACCAGATATTTCCCCAGATCAGCTGGACACAGCCCTTCTGCCCCGGCGGCAATACCGGAACGATTGCGGTAACCGCTACCGGCGCCAACCCGCCGTTCCTGTATTCGGTGGGTACGCTGCCTTATGCAGGTAACGGTACTTTTTCGGGCTTTACTGCGGGAACCTATGTAGTGCATGTACAGGATGCTGCCGGTTGCATCCGGGATTCAGCGGTCACTATCACCAACCCGGTAGGTATGACGCTGGGCCTGGGTATCAGGAAGCCGGTGTGCAGCCCGGTAAGCAACGGGCAGATCACGGTAACGGCAACGAACGGAACGGCCCCCTACCAGTACGCGCTCAATACCGGGAGCTATAGCAGCAGCAATACCTTCACCGGTCTGGGCGCCGGCTCGTATACGATTCACGTCAAAGACGCGCACGATTGCCTGAAAGATACGATGATCACGCTTGCAGATTCGCTGCACATGCAGCTGCAGGCGGTAGTGGCGCCGGTTTCGTGTTATGGCGGCAGCAACGGCTCAGTTACCCTTGTTCCTTCCGGCACCACGGCTCCCTATATGTATGCGTTGGGTACGGGCGCTTTCGGAAGCACAGCAACCTTTAATAACCTGTCGGCAGGCACTTACGTATTCCATGTAAGCGATCAGAACCAGTGCCTGAAAGATACTACCGTCAGCATAGCGCAGCCGACGGCGCTTGACTTTGCCCTTGATATAGCGCATGTGTCCTGCCATGGTACGCATGGTGGGTCGGTAACGGTCAATGCCCAGGGAGGTGTGCCGGCTTACCAATATGCAGCCGGTAGCGGCCCCTTCCAGAGCAGCAACCAGCTGACAGGGCTTGCAGCGGGTATGCATACCATACACCTGAAAGACAATAACGGCTGTACAAAAGATACCACGGTCACGCTTACCGAACCTGCCACGGCCGTGGCCTTCGGCAATCTCACCATTGTAACGCCCACCTGCGAAGGATTTGCCGACGGCAGCGTGACGCTCAGCGGCGCCGGCGGCACCGGCCCGTATACCTTTGCCCTGGGCACGGGTAGTTTTGCGGCATCGCCCGTGTTTGCCCAGCTTACGGAGGGCAGCTATACCTTCCGGGTAAAGGACCATAACGGCTGCACGAAAGATACCCTGATCACGCTTACGGGCTTCCCGCATATCTTTATCGATGAAGTGAGTATGACGGAGCCTACGTGCAACGGGAAGCAGGATGGTACAATAACCGTAACGGCATCGGGCGGCCTGCCTCCCTTCCGGTATCAGCTGGGCAGCAGCGCCTGGTCGGCGAACCCTGTGTTCAGCCAGCGCCCGGCCGGAACCTATATCCTGAAGGTGCAGGATGCCAACCAATGCATCAAGGATACCACGGTGATCCTCGGTCAGCCGGATGCCCTGGTGGTCGATACTTCTTCGGTAGGCAATGACTGTAATGGCATAGACGACGGAGGCATGATTGAAGTGACGGTAAGCGGCGGTACCGCTCCCTTTACCTATGCATGGCAGCATGCCCCAGGGCATAACAGCCCGCGCGTTACAGGGCTTGTCAACGGCATTTATACCGTCAGCGTGACGGATGCCAACGGATGCACGGGTGCTGCGGAAGTGCATATACTGTACAACAACTGCTGTACGCCATTTATCCCGAATGCCTTTACGCCCAACGGGGACGGCCGGAACGACATCTACAGGGTGGAGTATAAAGGGGATATGGACCTGAAGGAGATGTATATCTACAACCGTTACGGCCAGCGGGTATTCTCCAGCGCCAATGTGAGCAAAAGCTGGGACGGAACCTTCAACGGCCAGGCAGTAGACGGCGGCACCTATTACTACTATATCCGCATACTTTGCGGGAACGTGCGCAAGAAAGAGCTCGTTTTCAAAGGCGACCTGACCCTTGTCCGGTGACCTTCGCCACTCGAGCGCATGGAAAGGCGGGGGCTTGCAGCAAAAGAATATTCAGGCCAGCGCTTTTATCAGGCAGACACGGTCCTTTAGGACGATGTGGTCGCCGGGACGGCGCCCTGCCAGTTGCCTGCCAAGCGGCGATTGCGGCGACAGGGCAAATACCGTATGGCCATCGATTACAGCCCTGCCCAGGCCCGTGCTGATGAAGAACAGGCACTGGTCGGTAACGACTAGGCAGCCCCTGCCGGCAGCGCTCCCCGAAGGATCGGTATAATGCAGCTCCGCCTGTTGTGCAAGCAGGGCGGCCATCTGCCCCTTCATCCGCTCCTGCTCCATATGCAGCATGGCCCTTGCCGTTTCATATTTATCGCCTGCCGTGCTTTTGGTTTCCAGCCCAAGGCTTTCCTGTATGGCATCCAGTTGCTGCTGCAGCGATGCTATTCTCTGCCGCAGCAGCTCATGGTAGTGCGCTTTTATTTTTTCCTTGAGTGCTTGCATTGCCGGTAGATTCAATAGGGTGGAATTTATGGAGTATGGCCTGCAGCTCGCGCTGCCCGAATGGCCGCAGCGATGCGCTGTCCAGGTGGAAGAAGGCAACCCGCAGCGACCGCTCCCGTATTTTAGGACTGATGTATGCCGCAATATCCTGCAGGTCTTTACTGCTCACCTCCTCGAAGCGTACTTCCTGGCCCGGTACAAAATGGTACCCGCGTATGCGTACTTCCCGGCATACCCGGTAAAGATGGCCGCCTGCGATGCTGATGGCCGAAGCGGGAAAATCTGCTTTGCGCACGTTATAAACAATTCCTTTGAAGCGCTGCTGCTCAAACAAGATGGTCCAGTGGTAGACCGGCAGCGCTATGTCCAGCGGCAGCGGATACAGGCCGGTGCCTTTAAGGTAGCTTTTGGCTTCGTTGAGGTCCAGCAGTGAGTTGTGCCGGCCGTAGCGCGTGAGGTTCCCCATATTGTACACCATCAGCATGCCCCTGTCGGCGGGCGGGATGCCGCTCGCGGCGCTGAACCTGACCTGGTGCAGCCGTATGGTGCAGGAAAGGGTCTTTTCAAGGAAAAAGTCCTGCTGCCGGAGCTGCCTCAGGAGGCCGAAGTAAACAGGCGCGGTGCTCCGCGTCCAGTCGCAATCGATCTGTATTTCGGCAGGCCTGATCGCGTATGTGCCGCATAGCTGTGCTATAAGACGGCTGATATGAGCGGCCAGCCCGGGCAGGTCTTCCTCCCGCAGGTGCTGCAGGCAGGGCTGGGTAATGTATACTACCGGGATAATGTTGCAGGCGGGCAGCTGCAGGCTGTCGGCTCTCAATATGCCCACCGGTACGGGCTGCTGCTGCCGGTCAAGATCTATGTCGAATAGCCGGAGGTACAGTGCCTGCATGCCCAGCCTTTTTGCCAGCTGCTGTTCATAGCCGCCGAGGTGCAGCTGTGTTTTCCAGTAGTAGAAAGCGGGATCCACGTCGTGCCTGGGGGGCGCGGAGCACCGGGAGAAAAGCAACAGCAGCAGAAAGCCCGGAATCAGGAATGTCCGGGCTTTCTTGTTGCTTCTTATGGAACTGCTTCGGGGCATGGTTATTTGCTCAGGTGCATGCTTCTTTCTTTATACAGGGTGCGGAACCATGGATCGCGCAGGTCCTTGATAAAGCGGATCGCTTCGCCTGTGCTTTTCATTTCGGGGCCCAGCTCCTTGTTCACATTCGGGAACTTGTTAAAGCTGAACACGGGTTCCTTGACCGCATAGCCTTCCAGCTTTTTCTCGATCTTGAAATCTTTAAGCTTTTTCTCCCCGAGCATGATCTGGGTGGCAATATTGAGGAACGGCACGCCGTAAGCCTTCGCGATGAACGGGGTGGTGCGGCTGGCGCGGGGATTGGCCTCGATCACGTATACTTTGCCGTCCTTGATGGCATACTGGATATTGATCAGCCCGCGGATGTTCAGCTTCAGCGCCAGCTTTTTGGCGATGTCGATCATTTCTTCCACTTCCAGCTTGCCCAGGTTGAATACCGGCAGTACGGAGTGGCTGTCGCCGCTGTGGATGCCTGCGGGCTCTATATGCTCCATGATGCCCATGATGTGCACCTCTTCGCCGTCGCAGATCGCATCGATCTCGGCTTCCTGGCAGCGGTCCAGGAAGTGGTCGATCAGGATCTTATTGCCGGGCAGGTGCTTCAGCAGGCTGAGCACGCTTTTTTCCAGCTCGTCGTCGTTGATGACGATCCGCATGCGCTGGCCGCCGAGCACATAGGAAGGGCGTACCAGTACGGGATAGCCCACCTCGTTGGCAACTTCGATGGCATCGTCGGTAGAATAGGCGGTGCCGTACTTGGGGTAGGGAATGTTCAGCTCCTTGAGCAGGTCGCTGAAGCGCCCGCGGTCTTCGGCAATGTCCATATTGTCGAAGGAGGTGCCGATGATCTTCACGCCTTTTTCATGCAGCTTTTTGGCCAGCTTCAGGGCGGTTTGCCCGCCCAGCTGCACAATTACACCTTCGGGCTGCTCATGCTCGATGATCTCCCAGATGTGCTCCCAGTATACAGGTTCGAAGTACAGCTTGTCTGCAATGTCGAAATCGGTGGATACTGTTTCGGGGTTGCAGTTGATCATGATTGCTTCGTATCCCAACTCCTTGATGGCCATCAGCCCGTGGGTACAGCAGTAATCAAATTCTATGCCCTGGCCGATGCGGTTGGGGCCGCTGCCGAGCACAACTATTTTTTTCTTTTGAGAAGGAATGGATTCGTTCTGTAACATTGTCATTATATGGTTCACTGGCACAGCCGGAGCCTGCGGTAGCTGCTTCGGGGCGCCGGTTGAATTTTGTTTCTTTTCGCTTTATACGCCTACCATCAGGGGCATCAGCAACATCAGCAGGTCTTCGTTTTCCGTCTTTTCAACGGGGCGGTAAATGCCGGCACGGGAAGGCATGCTCAGCTCCAGCCGTACTTCCTCGCCTTCGATGTTGTTCAGCATCTCGATGAGCAGGCGGGCGTTGAAGGCGATCTTCATATCGTCGCCGGTGTACTGGCCGTTCAGCTGCTCCTTGCCTTCATAGGAAAAGTCGATGTCCTGCGCGCTGATGCTCACAGCATTGCCGGCAATGTCGAATACCACCTGGCTGGTGCTTTTATTGGCAAAAATGCTGACCCGGCGCAGGGAGCTGATCAGGTCGGCACGGCTGATGACCAGGTGGAAGGGGTTATCGGCCGGTATTACTGCTTTGTAGGGAGGGAATTTACCCTCGATCAGGCGGCAGCTGAGGCGTATGCGGTTGTTGCGGATGAACAGGTGGCTGGCGTTGTACGACAGCTCCAGCGGGCTTTCATCGGCGGGGATAATGTTCTTAAGCTGCTGCAGCGGCTTGCGGGGCACGATAATGCCGCCTTCTTCCGGACAGCTGATATCGTTTCGGGTGAGCTTGACCAGGCGGTGGGCATCCGTAGCCACGAAGGTGATGCCGTCCTGCGCCAGTTCGAAGTAAACGCCCGTCATGGCCGGGCGCAGGGTGTCGGTACTGGTGGCAAACAGGGTTTTGTTGATGGCCTCCGAAAGGCGTATGGATGGCAGGCTGAAGGAGGTGGCGTCATTGGGCTGAGGCTCCTTGGGGTATTCGTCCGCCTTTTCGCCGCCGATCTTGTATTTGCCTGTATTGCTGGATATTTCTATCGAATTGTCGTCTTTATGGATGGTGAAGTGCACCGGCTGCTCCGGCAGGTTTTTAAGGTATTCCAGCAGGATCTTGGAGGGGATGCAGATCCGGCCGCTCTGGCTGTTGCCGGCGTCGGTGAGCTCCCGCTGGATCTCCATCTGCACTTTGATCATTGTTTCCATATCGCCGCCTGTCAGGGTCAGGGTATTGCCTTCCAGCTCAAACAAGAAATCTTCCAGGATCGGAAGTACTACATTGGCGCTGATGATGCCGCCCACAAGTTGTAGATTTTTCAACAGTGATGTTGAGGAAACAATAAAGTGCATAGAATCGCAAGGTTTTAATTTCGCGGCACAAAGATAGTTTTTTGGGAGTACATTCCCGGAGAATTTATGCAGCGGGACTAAAAAAAGTTCGCCAAAAATTTGGCTGTTACAAATTAAACCTTACCTTTGCACTCCTTTCGGGAATGAAATTTTATTTCCCTAAGGGAAAATGATGGTGCGGTAGCTCAGTTGGTAGAGCAAAGGACTGAAAATCCTTGTGTCGCCGGTTCGATCCCGGCCCACACCACCAAAGCGGGGATGTCTAACGGAAGTGTTAGTATTCCCCCTTTCTTTTATGTTGCCAAATTCTTGCAGACTTATGATAGCAGCAGAAAGAAAAAATCTCATTGTTGCAAATATCTGCGTCAGGTAGATTAGTTTCTCGGTTTTATTTTCTCCCATTTACTTACATAAAATACTGGCGCTTTATCCGATACAAAGTTGTTGCTATCTGTGCCAATTAGCTTGCCGGTAATTTTAAAGTTTGACCAGGGATTAGTAAATCCCGTGTTATCAATCAGGTCGAAAGGAAAATTTCCAACCAATTTTATATCAAGCATCTTTAGTGTATCTCCTAATGCTCCCTTTAAGTCTTCGGGTGGTATAACTGTTCCCTGCTCAATAAAGGCATCTAAACAATCTGTACATTCCATACATCTCACTGATACTGTAAATTCCCGTTCGTTCTTCCACTCTTTATAAGCCTTCTCATAGGCCGGGGAATTATGATAGCGATGACAACTTGCCAAAGCGAAGAACATTATTGCTGCGGGGAATATTAATCTCATGTCTTAGGGTTCAAAATTCATTATTCAGAAATAGCTGAACCAATAAATCAATGGTTTTGTTTCACCTTTTCCCATTTCTCGACATAGAATAGTGGCGCTTTTGACCATACTAAATTCTCAGTATCTACGCCTATTAACTTACCCGTAATTTTAAAATTTAATCTCGAATTGAAAAAAAAAATTATTCGGATTAATCAAATCATGGGGAAAATTGCCAACTAAGACAATATCCTTTCGTGACAATGTATCTCCGAATGTAGATTTTAAGTCATTAGGAACGCCAATAGTGCCACTTAACAAATATACATCAAGACATTCTGTACATTCATCGTGATACACTATTGCCGTGTAGCTTGGTTCATTTTTGCGCTTTGCATAACCGTCCTTGTTCTTGGCAGAAATATGATATTCGTGACAGCTACAAAGAAATAAACTGAAAAGCACAATGGGGGGAAATATCTTCATCTTATCCTTCTGAGTAGTTCGCATATATTTTTTCCTTCTTCCTTGCTAAACATATCCGTTCTGTCGCATGTCGTAGTACGTGTCCCTAATATTTTTTCTCCATTAGGCTGCGAAAAAATTACGGAATCACCGTAAATCATATAAGTATGCCCTTTTTTGAATTGGTAGCCACATGAACTTAACCCTGCAGGTGAATAAACGTCGATTGTCTTTTCTTTACCAACATCCTTATATCTTTTAGTTACAGTAAAAGTATATTTGATGTAGTCGATAACAAAGGGCTCATCGGTAACATTGGAACCTAATATTGCCCAAGTCGTATCCGACATTAATACCGTCACCTTTGTTTGTGAAATTAACTTCCCTGAAAAAATATAAGCAGAATTTCTTGCAGCCGAATCTATTGACGGCTTGAAGGCGCAATCGCAGGAAAATGATTTGCTGGCATACAGCAAGAGTAAAATTATGTAAATAGCGGCTTTTCTCATTTTGTCGGAGCTGAAGGTACTTACCAGAAACAATCTGCGTCAGGTAGATTTAGTTTCTCGGTTTTATTTTCTCCCATTTACTTACATAAAATACTGGCGCTTTATCCGATACAAAGTTGTTGCTATCTGTGCCAATTAGCTTACCCGTAATTTTAAAGTTTGACCAGTGATCATTGAATCCCCTGTTATCAATCAGATCGAAAGGAAAATTCCCGACCAATATTATATCAAGCATTTTTAGTGTGTCCCCTAACACTCCCTTCAGGTCTTTAGGGGGTATAACTGTTCCCTGCTCAATATAAGCATCTAAGCATTCGGTACATTCCATACATCTGACTGAAACGGTAAATTCCGGTTCATTCTTCCGTTCTTCATAAACCTTCTCATAGGTTGAGGAATTATGATAGCGGTGACAGCCGGAAAGCAAAAAAAATAGCCCGATAGCTACCATCATCGGTAAGATGACATATTTATCGAAACGAATCCCAATCATCAAGCACCTGAATTGATTTTGTATTTAATAGCTCCACCTTATCACCAGATATGTTATATTCCTTTGAGATCAATACTGGTATCTGATTGCAGGACTTATTGACCAAGCTAAATACTGAAACGGATAAGGTCTTACCAGCTTTCTTAGAATCAACAACAACCATATCACAATAATAAAGGGAGTTTAAATCATTCGGAAATTTGTCAACAATAACAAACGGAGTTTGATTGTCGAAATAAGACCAACTGGAAGTCGTATAGTATTTCCCTGTTTTATCTATTACCCGCACACCTCTATAGCTCTGATCGGTCTTTACGAATTTCCTATATTGGAAAGCGGAATCAATTGTGCTTGCAACATCTTGAAAGATCGCTTTGGATATTCCATAAGTAAGTTTCATTTGTGCGCTTGCTTTATTGAAAACAAACAAAAGAACAAGCAACCACATCATGTTTGGTATTTTTCTCATCGTGTCGGAGATTTAGGTACTGTTGGTAATACACTTGGATCAATTTCGGAAGGAGTGACCGTTTGACTTTCTTTTGAATTTTGGTATCGAGGTTCAAGATTAAATGAGCCTTTCCCTTCTTCCCTTCTCTTTTTGACTTGTAAGAAGGAACCAGGAAAGAACGAACCTACATCCTGTCCATAAATATCCTGAACGGTTTGGTATCCTTCTTCAAAATTATCTCCTGTACGACCAAAATTACCAAAATCATAAGTGTCTCCTGTCCCGTTCACAATATTACCATTAGCATCCCTCATTGCGCTAAATCCGTCTTGCATATCTCCATAATGGGTATACTCATGAAACACCGTAGAAATCACGTTGGTGAGTGCAGCTTGCTTTTGATAAGCATTACCATTTTTCATCGCATCTTCAAAGGCTTGTATTAATTCGGGATTTAGCTCAATAGTTGATTTAGACGCATCCATATTATTGTAAGTGGTATGCCCCCGTCCCCATGATAGAGTAGGAATTAATACAGGGCCGCTTCCATACGCAACCTCTCTGCCCACACGGTCAGGCGTTAATGCACCTACGGTATTGTCATATAGTGCTTTTTGGATTCTCTTACTATTGGACACATCTTTGGGCAGGTTATCTCTTAGGTACGCAGTAAAATACGGATACTTTTCCTCCCACCGTTTTTGCTCCGCTTTGTCCCCCGGCCATTTGAAGTTCCCATTTACGTCCATAAAATAAATCGGGTTTCCACCTGCAAAGCTATAGGGGGATTCGTGGGGGAACTTATGAGCCATTGGATCAACATTCAGTGCGAATAGCACAGGGTCGAAATTATAATGGTTGTAAAGAATGTCATCTTGAAGAAATGCAACAATCTGCTTGTTCTTTGTATCGAATACCGTATTCCCAAATCGTTCAAAAGGCTTTGTTCTTATTTCCTCATCGAACAAACCCCATGACAGGCCAGCATACCGGGTATCTTTTAACGTCGGGTGCTTTAAACGGCTTGGAGTATGATCTTGCAAGGCAAGTTGTGTTATAGTATCTCTTGTATAGCCTTTAACCATTAGGTTTTTCATCTCATAGGGCATTTCACGGTAGCCAGTTTGGAAAATATGATTGATCCACTGCTGATAATCCAAAAATGCCTGATCTTTTCTTAGTTTTTCTAAAGGCAGTCCCTGTACAAGCAAATTTCCTTCCATTACTTCGGCCTTTAACAACATGGCATTAAGGTTATGTTCATCGTATTGCAATGCCGTTTTAGCGCAGCTTAATTGAAAGGGGTCATTCTCAATTCCGAATTTATATTCGTATCCCTTCGCCAGATATACAAGACATAGAGCAACAGATTGTTTTAAATCCAGTTCTCTTAAAGCAATGCCACTCTTCGTGGCTTCATCAGGTGTATAAGTAAGTGTTTCCAATGTCCCGGTTCCTGGGAATGACCGGCTACCTATTTCAATATTGTATTTTATTCCTTTATCATCAGCATGGCGTATATAGATGTGGCCTGGAGCTGTACACAAATTAGCACAAGATTGTAATCGTTCAGAGAATATTTTAAACAGTGAAGCTAATGCAAAGCAATTTCCGGAACGTTTGTTAAGTAAATGGCTTACTTGTGTATTAGTCCAATCATCGGTACCTAACGGGTCTTGTTTAGAATACGAATATCTATTCCTACAAACAATACTGGTACTGTCAAAACTTATAGTAGGTGTAGTAAGGTAACTGTATATGGCATAGTTAGCAATGGCCTTTGCGTATAGCTCTTGCTTCTGCTCTTTAGTCCTTAGTAAATCTCTTTCAGGATTCGTTTTTGAACTATCTGTAAAAAGGTTGACTAATTGGTTTATTTTACGGGTATGATAGTCCAAAGTCCTAAGATATGAGGCATGGTCTATTATTCCTTCCCACCAAGCATTTTCTATTTCAAAAATGGCTTCTTCGTAGCTCATTTTTTCCTTACCGGCCAGCATATTTTCCAACCGCTGTTTTGCAGCATAATAATATGATTTGGCTGTAGAATCTGCACCTGCCCACAATTGAACAGGAAGAAAGAACGCAATCAATAAAATGTATTTTGTCGCTTTCATAAGCTATTTTTTATCATTGGATTTAGTAAAGAGGCTTCGCTTTTCTTTTCCGCTAACATTATATCCTTTTTGTATTTCCCCTTTAAATTCCTGCTGGTTAAGCATTTCCTCATACATACCCGGCGGCATATCCTGGTAGCCCAATTTTACTATATATGCTTCGTTACCCAAATATTCCTGATAATACTTTTTTGCTACAGGTATCTTATCAATATCGTCAAGGCTGGTAACGCCGTTCCTTCTCATTATTTCGCGCAGCATGGTTTTCAGGTGAATACTGTAAATAAACAGAGAAGGTAGATTATTATTTTTAGGAAAATGCGGAACGCCCACTTTCAGGCAGTTCAGGATCATGCTTTCATCACCGGTACGATCAACCTTAATATATTCTAATGCCAGATCAAAAGCGCAATTCGCCACCACCTGTTTGTAATTGAGCGTATCCAGATAGATGCCGGAGGCAACTGCCTCTGCGCTGATAAACATATTATCCTTATACCACTTGTCGGTTATCTCCCAATTGGAGGTGGGTTCGTAGTTAATGATATTGCCGTTATTGTCCGGGTATTTTACAAAGGAATGATAGGAGGCAAAACTCAAATAGGCTTTTACGCCCAACGCTTCGGCAAGTATCAGGTAAACTACTGGCATGGACGCACACTGTCCGAAGCCTGTAGCCAGGCATTTAGTAACAAAAAGATTTCTATAGTCCTTCTGACCTTCATAGTCGTTATAATCGTAGTAAAATGGCAGGTGGGTTTCAGCATCCAAATGTGTGTTCAGATCTTTATTGATACTGCTCTTAGTAACTGTAAGCGTTTCGGACATGAATTTCTGAATGGCAAATTGCACCTGGTAATTATCCTTCGGGTTCAACCCATTCTCTATCATCCATGCCTTGATAAAAGCTGCCGATTTACTAATGATGTCGTTATATTGCTGCCGGGTAAGATATGGATTGCCATAGGCGGCCTCCACTGTATAGTACGCATCGGCTACCGATAGCTTTAGCCGTCCGTTCAGCATATCTTCTAAACGCTTTAATGCAGCGGGGAAATCTTTTGTCCTTTCGGGATTAGGTGCCAGACGATAATAGGCTGCTGCAAGGTCTTTATTGCCGGCAAAGCGTTGTTGGCTGGTCTGAACATCCCTTATAAGTTGTTCTAACTCCTGTTGCTTTTGTGCAACGGCATTGTTCATTGCAAGTTCACGCGGTTGCCTGGGGCTATTTATCACATCGTTGGCGATAGCGCCCATTTTTATAGGGGCATTAAAGTGCTGCGGCGCGTAGGTTTGATTATAAAATTGAGGATAAGACGAAGGTTGGGGCGAAGAAATAGTAACCGGCTGAAAGCCGCCCGGTGTAGGCGCTTGTGGCTGCTGTATCTGACTATATCCGGTGACAGATAAAAGCGCGATCAGCGAAAGACCTATTCTATTTGTAAAGGCTTTAATCATTATCTGTCATTTACCTCAGTTAAAAGATATTTCTTTTACATCTGTGTAACTGTATTGAGATAGTGTGCTGAATTTATATAAAATAAAGATACGGCAAATTTATATTTAATCCAGTGGTTAATCGCAAAGTCTACAAGTTGTTTTGGTAACAAATATTTATATTTTCTACTTCGGCCCACACCAAAAGCGGGGACATTCATATTTGAATGTCCCCGCTTTTTATCTGTTATTTTTTTTGCGTGGCCGATCCGGTATGCTCCTCAGATATACGTTTTATGATTCCTTTTAAATCGGCTGCGCTTCCTGTATGTCTTAAACGGATACCTTTCGCGCTCTTTCAACCCGGGCATACTGAGCAATGCAAAGCTTCGTTTCCTGCTGTTAGTAGCTTTGCCAACCCAACCTGAAATGATCAGTTAAAAGACTGCCGGAATTCCAACGGTGAAAAGTTTGTTTTGGTCTTGAACAGCTTGCTGAACGATTGGGGATGCTCGAAGCCCAGCTCGTAGGCGATCTCACTTACAGACAGGTCGGTGGTCGACAGTTTTTCTTTTGCTTTTTCGATCAGCTTATTGTGGATATGCTGCTGTGTGCTTTGTCCTGTGAGGGACTTGAGCAGTCCGCTTAAATAGTTGGGCGATACATTCAACGCTGCCGCAACATGCTCTACGGTAGGCAAGCCGTTCTTTATGACCCTGTCGCTATTGAAGTAGTCTGCTAAGATCTCTTCCAGGCGGTCCAGGATTTTATGATTGGTTATTTTCCTGGTGATGAACTGCCGCTGGTAAAACCGTTCCGAATAATTGAGCAGGGTTTCAATTTGCGAAATGATGATGCTTTGACTGAACTTGTCAATATTCGAATGATATTCCTGCTGGATGTTTTGGAAGATGCCGCCTATAATTGTTTCTTCTTTATCGGAAAGGAACAAGGCTTCATTGACAGAGTAATCAAAATAATCGTACTGTTTGATCCTTTTTGCCAGCGAGGTGTTCCACAAAAAATCGGGATGGATCAGCAGCAGCCATCCCGATTGCCTCAGAAATTCTTCTCCGTACGGCTCTACGCTGTAAACCTGCCCGGGCGCAATAAAGAACATGACGCCTTCATCAAAATCATACTGCTGCTGTCCGTAGCGCATCTTACCATTGTAAATCCTCTTCAGCGCCACTGAATAAAACTCAGCCAGTATGTGCTGCGGCTCGCCGCCGGAAGGATACAGGATGGACGCCACATCTATCACGCTGATCAGCGGGTGCCCGGGCCTGGGCAGGTTCCTGAACCGGTGAAAATCGGCTATCGTTCTGAGGCGGTTAAGTTTCATGATCTTACTTTGAGATTAAGAGTTAAAAGGTACGGCACAGGGCGCATTCTTAGCTGATGTCTTCGCTGAACTCAATGGTATTGCCCCAGGGGTCGGCAATAAACGCGACCCGTCTGCCGATTGCTGGGATACTAAAGCTACGCACAATATTTATATTCCTTTTATGCAGCTCGGCCATGGTCCGATCCAGGTTGGCAACATCGAAGCAAATATGATTGTAACCCGGCTTCGGTTGGGCATTACCCGCCGTTTCGGCTTGGTTGTACCCGAATATTTCAATGACAAAGCTGTTATCATCGGGCGGGGCAAGAAATGCAAGCTGCATGTTAAGCCCGTCGTTGGTCCATTCGCGGACGAGCCTGAAATCGAGGTTTTCCCTGTACCATTTTACAATGGCATCATATTCAAAGGTGAGGATCCCGATATGCCCCGCCTTTACATCGGCGAATGCGCTGCCTGTATTTTTCTCGGGGAATGCCGGTTTTTCCATGGTGGGTTCCGTTTTGTGGGTAGTCATTTGCCAGGTTATATCAGCTATTCAGCCATTTGCTGAACACCTTGTTATAAAAAGGAAGGATCACGTAAGCCATTAAAGGCACCAATACAATCGTTAACACGAAGGTTCTTGCCGGCACGGGAAGTTTTACCAGGTAATCTCCGAATAACAGGAAGATGATCGTGATCATCGGGTAAATGGCCAGCCATATCAAAAAGGTTCTTTTGTGTTGCCCGTTCTTCTTCATGGTTTATTTTGTTTGAGCATGATAAACTGCTGCAAATTCTGCTGCAAAATCTTTCAGCTTGGTTTTCCCGAGCGCCGGTCGGTTCCGGTAATAGTCTTCATACATTGCGCCGCTGCCCTGTGCTGCCTGCATCTCTACAAAGCCTTTTGCAATCTTTGGATTCATTCCGGCCGCCAGCATCCCGTTCAGTAATTGCTCATCGGGAATTACCAGCCATTTCAAGCCGGGAGTGCCGATCGCTTCACCTAAAACTGCTGCGATCTCCTCAGGCGAAACCTCATCGCTGGCCAGGTAGCGGACCGTCTTTCCCGCAAATGGCTTTTCCATTTCTCCGGCTATCGCCTCCGCAATATCCACAGGAGCTACCCAGGGCTCTTTGTTGTCGCCGCCATAATTGAAAACGAATGCGCCCTGCGCGGTTACGGTGGGTAACGACCGGAGCAGGTTGGTATAGAAGCCCACAGGACGCATGAACTTTACAGATATATCACCGGGAAGCTGCTTCAGTATCTGCTCCGCATAATAGTGCATGGAAAGAACGCCATTGCCTTCCGTGGTGTGCGCCCCGATGCTGCTGAGATGGATCACATTCTTCACACCCGACAGCTCCACGGCCTGCCTGTAGTTTTCCGCAATTCCGGTGTACGTTTTAATGATGTCAAAGCCGGGGTCGAAGAAGCTTTTTGGGCTGACCGCTTCCATCAGGAATACGGCATCTGCGCCCTTAAAAGTTTCTGTAAGGAAAGCAATATCATGCATGGTGCCGATAGCAGCTTTTGCGCCCAGTGTTCCGATCTCTTCCCGCCTTGCTGCATTGCTGCTGATGACCGTTACCGTGTGGTTTTTCTGTACCAGCTTTTGCGTAAGCGGTCTGCCAATGTTTCCTAAGGAACCGGTCAATACTATTTTCATTTTTGGATGTCTTTGCTTAATTGGGTTATTGAACAGCGAAGCTTGTAGCAAGCGTATAGTCTTTCCACTGCTCCAGCTCTTTTTTTACCTCTTCTGTTTTGGCATGGGCGCGGCTATAGGCATCTTCGCCCAGGAAAAGATGTAACGGCGGATTTTCCTCTTCGCTCACTTTGATCAGGACGGCTGCCGCCTTATCCGGATCGCCCGGCTGCCTGCCATTCATCTCGTTCTGATGAAAGGCAAGGGATGCTCTTGCCGCCTTGTAATCATCAATAGGATTTTCGGGAACCTGCAGCGAGCCCTGCATCAGGAAATTGGTTCTGAAGTAGCCGGGATAAACCGTCGTCGCTTTTACGTTCAGATCGCTTGCTTCGGCAGCCAGCCCCTCGGATAATGCGGCTACTGCGAATTTGGTAGCGCAGTAAATGCCCGCACCGGGAAAACCGGCCGTGTAACCACCAATAGACGATATGTTGAAAATATGCCCTGACCGCTGCCGGCGGAAATGGGGCATTGTTTGCCGGGTTACGTTCAGCACGCCAAATACATTTACGTCAAAACATCTTCTCGCTTCCTCGTCGGACAGCTCTTCCAATGCTCCAAGCAGCCCGTAGCCTGCATTGTTTACAACCACGTCAATGGCTTGGAAATGAGCAATGGTTTTTTCAACGGCTTCCTTCACACTTTGCTCGTTTACTACGTCTGTTTCTATAGGGAGGAAGTTTTCCGATTGCGCTCCTGCTTCCCTGGTTAATGCAGGCAGGTTCCTCGATGTGGCTGCGACTTTATAACCTTCAGCCAGTAGTTTTTTTACCAAAGCCAGTCCCAGCCCTTTGGAGGCCCCGGTTACCAGCCATACTTTTTGTGTGTGCATCGTTTTTTTCTGCAAAAATCCGCAGTGCAGACAAGGAAGACGTAACCGAATCTACTGTTGTTGTAGCCATTTCTTATTTATTTTGTCTGGAGCGGCCCCAGGCAACAAAGGCGGAGCAGATCAGCATGAAGATATTAAAGCCGGTCTGCGCACCTTCGCCTCTTGAAATGTGAAAGATCATGGCCGCGATCATCAGCGACATAACTCCATAAGCGGCATACAGGGTAAGCCGGGGCCGGATACGCAGCCATGCAGGCAATACCAGTCCAAGCGCCGCCAGCAGGTCCGGCACCCCGGTAAAGGTTGCCAGGCCAGGGTTTTCTTTTATCCAGGGCCAGGGCAGCGAAGCCGGATTGAATATCTTCATTGTTCCGGACCAGATAAGCATAGCAGCCAGAAGAAGCTGGACGATCCACAGCATTACATTCACTGTTTGGGATACCCGTTGTTCATTCAACATATGATATGACTTTATTTTTTAGTTGGCGGCTAAATTAGATATCTTTGCTATCCGTTGTATAGCGCTTCCATTCCGGATAGCGCTATCCGGACGGATAGTAACGCAAAAGCGAAAAGCCCATGTTATCCAGAAGTGGTTGCCCCAAAACCATGCGCTCCATAAGAGATGCGCTCGAAGCCGTGGAAGGAAGATGGAAGCTGCTCATCCTCTTTTCATTGTCTGAAAAGCCGAAACGCTTCAAGCAGATAGCAAAGGAAGTGAATGGTATTACGGACAAGACTTTATCTAAAGAATTGAAATTGCTGGAAGCCAATAAGCTCATCAGAAGAACGGTATATGATGCGTTTCCGCCTATGGTAGAATATTCCATTACGGCTCATGGCATGTCGCTGGAAAAGGTTTTGGATGAGCCTCACTTCTGGGGACTGGCGCACCGGAAAAAAGTTATGGGTAAATGAATGCAGAGCGATCCGGTATGGCTATTTTTAATTGAACGAATGCCTGAATTCCAGCGGAGAAAGATTTGCTTTCGCCCGGAAGAGCTTGCTGAAAGATTGCGGGTGTTCAAAACCAAGCTGGTAGGCAACTTCCGATACGCTTAAGCTGGTGGCGGACAATAATTCCTTTGCTTTCCCGATCAATTTGTTGTGTATGTGCTGCTGGGCGCTCTGCCCTGTAAGTGACCGCAGCATGTCGCTTAAGTAACTTGGAGAATAATGCAGGTGCTCGGCAAGGTATTGTACGGTGGGTATGCCAAGAGTTAGAGGCTTTTCCGTGTCGAAATAGTCGTCCAGGAGCGCTTCCAGCTTTTCTAAAAGCTCGTTATGGACCGCTTTGCGGGTAATAAACTGCCGCTTGTAAAACCGGTTGGCATAATTCAGCAAGAGCTCGATCTGCGCTATGATCACATCCTGGCTGAAATCATCGATCCTGCTGTTCAGCTCCTCTTCAATAATTCTGAATATCGAAAGCACGGTTGCTTTTTCCTTCTCCGACAGGTGCAGGGCCTCGTTGGCCGAATAGCTGAAAAAGCCGTATTGCCTGATCTTCCTTGCCAAGGGATAAGAGAGGATAAAGTCCGGGTGGATGAGCAGGGTATAACCGGCATAATCTTCGTTATCCTCATGCCTGCTGACCAGCTGGTTGGGTGATGCGAACAGCAGGCCTCCTTCCTGGAAATCATAGTATCCCTGCCCGTACTTCAGCCTGCCGCTGAGGTTGGACCGGTACGAAATTTTAAAGAAGGTCAGGACATGAGGCTGGCGCAGCTTATCCGGGTCGGCCGGGGTGGTTGTGTTATCGATCAGGCTTATCAGGGGGTGCTGTGGCTGGGGCAAGCCGAATGCACGGTGCGCCTCGGATATGGAATCGAACCTGAGATAAGGCTTTTCTTCTTTTTTCATGTTTACAAAAATTGTAAAATTCCACGGCAATTGTGCTTACCGCTTCAAAAAATGATCAAACGCTGGTACCGGGTGTTTGCAGATTTTAGTCACCCGCTCCGTTCTGCTCCCCAAGAGTGGCTTTACCACGGAATTTCACCCGTTTCCGGGTTCATCTCTTCGCTTATAAATTTTCCCGTGGGGCCATCGGCGCCAATCAGAACATATCTGGCAATACGGGTGGCGGCTTCTTCAACGCTCCCGGTCCCGAGATAGTTGTTGAAATCCGTAGCCGTAAACCCGGGATCCACCGCGTTCACTTTAAATGGCGTATCCCGCAGCTCATAAGCCAGCGTAATCGTGTACATATTGAGCGCTGCCTTGGACGGCGGGTACATGGCTCCTTTGTGATGATAGTATTTCCAGGTAGGATCGCTGTGCAGCGTAAGTGAACATCCGCCGGAAGATACATTCACGATACGCGGTTGGTCCGCCTTTCTCAATAAATCTATAAAGGCCTTCGTCGTCCTCAATACTCCGTATACGTTCACATTAAATACCTCATGCATCACCGCGACATCCGAACCAAGCGCCGTCTGCGGCATTCCGCCATTGATAGCGGCATTGTTGACCAGGGCGTCCAGCACGCCTGTTTTCTTCCCTATCTCGGCCCGCGCACGATCTACCGACTCCTGGTCGCTCACGTCGATCTGAATGGCTTCTGCCTGGCTCAACCCTTCCGCATGCAGCTTTTCCGCCACAGCCTGGCCCTTAGCCAGGTCGCGGCTGCCGAGATAAACGTAATAACCTTTCTGTAACAGCTGCCGCGCCGTTTCAAGGCCAATGCTTCTGTTTGCTCCTGTAATGAGTACCTTTTTCATTTTTTGTTGTTTTAATGATTTACCGCACAAAATTCACCGGAATATATTCATCGGATGTAGCTTAGTCGAGGACATTTGTAGCCAAAACGAAGATAGGGCTGCCTGCTATGCGATAGCAGGAGCTTGACGAACAGGAAAAGCGGATTGGTTTATAAGACGCCATGAATACGAACCGGTCACGGTAGCGTACCAGCTGACGAAGCATGGCAAAGTACCGGAGCCGGTTATCGAGGGTACCCGAAGCAGGCACCTTGCTCGCCGGAAGCATTTGGTCAAGAAAACATAGTTTGAACCAGTTTCAAAAGCACTTATTTGAAAAGGGCGGTTATCTTCTGAAACGGGGAGTACCCCATCAGATCAACAAATGAAACTGCTGCGGCCCACCGCATTCCCCATAGATGGGCCTTTTATTTCTTTTTATTTTTTACGGAAGCAGGGTTTCCGGGCACCGCATCTGTCTTTTGCAATGTGGGCTGTTCTGCATTTTTAATGTGCCTGTTTTCGCAGGCGTGGCCGCTGTAAGTACGGAATTCAGGCTTATGCCTGTAAAAAGGTTAAATGATTGCTTATGTTTGCAGGAAAGGATTACCCGGAAATATGGTGAGCAAAACCGGTGCGTTTCTGTGTTGTGCAGCAGCGTCCTTCCAATTAAAATTTGCATTATTTATTCGGGTTCCGTAATTTCCTTGTTCCAACACCACTTATGCGCATAGGTTCGATCTTACCCAGGATGCTTGCTGGAATATGCATCGCCCGGATAATGACCACTTTGGCCGTAGCTCAGCTGCCCCTGCCCGCCGTGCCGGTATACGCTCACTATCATGCCGCCAACAGCAGCCTGCCTGCAGAACTTATCTACAAGGTCCATGCCGACAGGAACGGTTACTTGTGGCTGGCTACCGACAGGGGGCTGATACGTTACAACGGAAGGGAATTTACCACTGTCCCGATGAAGACACAGGAAGACTATATCAGTACCTGCATGACCGCAGACAATAAGCTTTTGCTGTTTGCTTATTCGGGGCACACCGCAGGAATAGACCTGGGCACCCAAAAGATTATTAATACAGACAGCCTCTACGGGCTGAGCCGGCAGCAGCCTTTGGGCCGGTTTTTCCTCAGGGGTTTCCAGGAAGGCAATATGCTGTCGCTTTACAGCCAGGGTATGGTCAGGGTAGTAAAGGTGCAGCTGGATACCTGGAAAAGCCGGGTGCTTCCGCTGAATCCGTCTGAGGCGGCGCGGGAGCTGCTCCGGCAGTACCGTTTTGCCCCCGGCTGGCAGCAGCAGCTGATGCCGGAGCTGGTATACATGCTTACACGCAACAATTACGGGCTGTCGGAAAAGGACGGCTTCGTCACCATCGGGAACCGGATTTTCAGCGTGGCCCCCGGCAGGGAAGCCAGGCTATATTTTGACGGGAATGCTTACGGCATCCATACTTATATCATGGGCTTTGCCCGCAGGGAGAACGACCTGTACCTCGGGGGGCTGCATGAAATAGGGCTTTGCAGGATCAAAGAATACTTTTCGGCGCCGCCGGCGCAGCATGTGGTCGAAGCGCTGCTGCCCGGCGAGGCTGTAACCTGCGTGGAGCGCGATTACCTGGGCAATATCTGGGCCGGCACGCATGGCAATGGCCTGTTCCTGTTCCCGTACTCCGAGCGCAATACGCTCTACTACAACAAGAGCGGCAGCGGGCTTTACAGCGATGAGGTCAGCTTTATCGGCCGGTTCCCGGGCGGCATTACTGCCCTGGGCTATAACGATGCCGTTGCCGATTTTTACCCTGCAGCGGGCGGGAAAAGGCAGAGGTCCCGTCTTCCGGCGGATAACGATATGAGGGGCGTGCGGCATATGGAGCGCATGTCCTCCGGCTGGCTTGCCTTTACCGCCAACGAAACGTTTTTCGCCCGTTCGGGAAGCGGTATTTTTCCGGGCGTATTCCGGCATGCCCTGCTGAAGGAGCGTTCTATAGATCCCGGCTATAAAGGCGGAGGGCAGTACAACGGCACCCTTTACTATGCCAGCGGTAACACCATTGTAGCCATTGACAGCAACGGCATCATCAGCAGGGACCCTTCGGCCAATTTTACCCTGGCTAAGAAAAACTGCCTGCTGCCGCTTGCCGATACGGAGTTTTATATAGGTACCATAAGGGGAGGATACCGGAATGCCACCGCCCTGCCGTACCTGCGGAATGAACAGATCAATGCAATCGATACCGTAGAAGGTCAGCTTTGCTGGGCTACCAATACCGGCGTGTATGTGGTGCCGCTGAAGGAAGCAGGTACCGGGCGCATGCTCAGGAAGGTCATCGGCGATCCATGCAGCGACATAAAGCACGATCCTTCTTTTACTTACCTGCGCTGCCAGGACGACCTGGTTATTGTAGAGAACCGTACGCTGAAGCAGGTAGCCCGCTTTTCCAGCCGGAACTATGTGATCCCTTTCCGGCTGGGCAGTTTTTCTATAGAAGGAGATTACCTGGCGCTGGCCGGCAACCGGGGCGTTTTTTATATCCCGCGCAGCAACCTGTTAAAGCAGTGCCCGGGGCATGTGCCCAGGATGTATGTCCTTTGCTCCCTGAACGGCAAGGCGCCGGCCGACTCCCTGTTCAGCTGTTCTTTCCGGGATGACCTGGTAGCTTTATTCGAGCTTGATATCCTGGATTATAAAAAGGAGCAGCGGGCGATCAGCTGCCGCATTTTCCGGGATGGAAAAGAGCTGTACCGGCAGACGGAGCTTGATGCCGGCGGCGCCGTTACGCTGCATCCCCCGGCCCCGGGCCGTTACCGGATCGAATACCACATAGGATCGGCGGGCTGTGCCACAAACCGCGTACTGGCCTATACGCTTATAGTGGCGCCCCTGTGGTACCAGCAATGGTGGTTCCTGCCTCTGCTCCTGCTGCTGGCCGGCGCAGGCGGCAGCTATATCCTGTACAGCCTCTACGTACGTAAAATAAAGAACGACCGCTACCGGCTGCAGCAAAAGCTGTACCTGCAGGAGCTGGAGGCGCAGAGCCTGTTGGGGCAGCTCAAGCCCCACTTTATCTTTAATATCCTTACGCCCCTGCAGGGCTTTTTCATGCGGGGGGAAAAGGTGAGGGGGCTCGATTACCTCGACAGCTTTTCCCGGCTGATGCGGGGACTGCTTAACGGAATCCGCGACCGGTATGCGCCGCTGTCAGCGGAGCTGAGCTTTATAGAGCATTACCTGCAGGTGCAGCAGGAGCGGTTTGACCATTGCTTTGCCTATACCATATCGCTCGACCCTTCGCTGGATGCCGGAAGGTGCATCATACCCACACTGCTGCTGCAGCCCCTGGTCGAAAATGCCGTAGAGCATGGCATTGACAAGATGGCCAGGGACGGGGGCATTGTCATCACGGTCGAAGACCGGGGCGCCTGTATTGCGATCAGGATCCGGGACAACGGCAAAGGCCTGCCTCCCGGCTTCAGGCTCCGGCAGAACCATGCGCTCATGATTATTGCGGAACGGGTGCAGTTGCTGAGAAAAATAAACGGTACGGGGCATTTCAGCATTTATAATAATGAAGAAGGAGCGCCGGGCGTAACTTCCCTGTTGATCATAACCAAAACTAACCAATTGTAAATATGGTACTAAACGCATTTATCGTCGACGACGAGCAACAGACCCGCAATGCGCTGCAGACACTTCTGGAGGAATTCTGCCCTGATGTGACGATCAGGGGCACCGCAGGCGACCTCGGAGAAGCGCTGGCAGCCATTCCCCGGCATGATATCGATATCCTGTTCCTGGATATCAACCTGGGCGGACATACGGGCTTCGACCTGCTGGACCGGATCGGCCCTCATCATTTCGATATAGTGTTCGTTACGGCTTACGAAGCGTATGCGCTGAAGGCATTCGAGTATGCCGCCGTGCATTACCTGCTGAAGCCGGTCAGCCACCATACGCTGCGCGATACGGTAGCAAGAGTGCGGAAGAGAAAGGAGGCCGTGCCCTCCGCAGACCTTCAGCAGCTATCGGACAAGCTGTTGCAGGCGCTCTCGCCCGCCAGTCCCAGGATCGCCCTTTCCGATATGCATAAAACGGAATTCGTATACCTGGACGATATCGCCTACCTCGAAAGCAACGGCAGCTATACTGTCTTTTACCTGAAAGACAACAGGAACTTCGTCAAGTCCAGGAACCTCAAGTACTTTGAAGATGCTTTTATGGCGCATCCCCGCTTTGTGAGGGTGCATAAATCGTACGTGGTCAACCGGGACCAGGTACGGGCGTACCGGAAGCAAAGCCAGGAGCTGGAGCTTTTCGGCGGCGCCGTAATACCGGTTTCGATCGGTTACCGCTTATTGCTGGAGCATCTGGGACATGCATTGATCCTCTGACGTGAAAAACTTACATCCGGATATACATGCCGTTGCTGCTTTTATCTAAGTCATTAAAGCAGCAACGGCCCGCAGGCATAAAGGGGGTATTAAGCACCAGGCCTGTTGCCTGCTACATCAGCTCTTTCAAGCGGAAAAAGATGCGGGGCAAGCCCCGCATCTTTTTATGGCAGCGTAATTGTTTCCGTAGTCCCGATCGCTTCCAGGAAGTGCGTATCGTGCGATACCACGATGACCGTTCCCCGGTAATCGTTGAGGGCAGCTGTCAGAATTTCGGTGTTCTGTATGTCCAGGTTATTGGTAGGCTCATCCAGCACAATAATATCGGGCGCCTGCTCGCCGAGGGTCAGGCAGCAGAGCAAGAGGCGCATCTTTTCCCCTCCGCTGAGCACGGAGCAGGGCTTGTGCCAGTATTCGCCGGTAAACAGGAAGTGCGTGAGGCGGCTTTTAACCTCATGTTCCTGCAAATGGCCGCTGTTAAACAGCTGCGCCTGCTCGTATACGCTGTGCCGGCCGCCTATGAGCGAATAATCCTGGTCGATATAGATGCTCCGGGCAGCAGCCCGCTCTATAGTGCCTGCCGAGGGATACAGGGCGCCGAGCAGGATCCGGATCAGCGTCGTTTTGCCGGAGCCGTTCAGCCCGTTGAGTGCAATGCGCCGGCCGCTGCAGACCTCAAAGGTCAACGGCTGCTTCCATAGCGGTACCCCGGCGCAGGCATAGTTGATCTCTCTGGCCGAGATCAGTATTTTGCCCTGGTGCAGCGATGAGTCATCAAATCCGACCTTCATCTTATCCCGGCCGGGCAGCTCCCTGCGGAGCTGGGCCACATCCCGCGCGATGGCTTCCGTTTTTTCCGCATGTACCTCCTTCATCCGCGCCGTGCTTTTTTCGGCGTTGTTTCTGAAAGTGTTCATGACGATCGTGGGCAGTCCTGCCTGCTCCTGCTTCTTTTTGCCCCGGGCATCCAGCTTTTGCTGCCGTTCCAGGCTTGCTTTCTCGATCTCTTTTGCCTTGCGCAGCGCCTTCTCCTTGTGCTTTATGTCATTTTGTAGCGCCTGTTTTTCGGCAGCTTTCCGGGCTGTAAAGAAATCGTAGCTGCCGCCATACAGCGTCAGTCCCCGGTTGTCCAGCTCGCATACCCTGTCGGCCAGGCTCAGCAGGGTTTTGTCGTGGCTTACCATGATCAGGGTTTGGGCTGTGGACCGGATATAATCGTAAAGGAGGGCTCTTCCTTCCGTATCCAGGTGATTGCTGGGCTCATCCAGCAGCACGAGCCCCGGTCGGTGGATGGCAATACCTGCAAGAAATACCTTGGTCTTCTGGCCGCCGCTCAGGCTGCCCATTTTCCGGCCCAGGTACGGTCCGTCCAGCTTCCATTGCGCCAGGGCTTCATAGCATCTTTCTTCGATGCCCCAGTCGTCGTCCAGCAATGTCAGGTACTCCTCTGTTACCCTGCCGCCAAGAATGGCATGCAGTGCCTCCAGCTTCTTATCGATCCGGAGCGCTGCCGCAACGGTATATTCATTGAACTGGCCCAAAAGCTGGGGCACATAGTAGGGGGGCGACGCTGTGCTGACGGCGCCGCTTTGAGGCGCCAGCTCGCCCGCGATGATTTTCAGCAGGGTTGATTTACCGCTGCCGTTATTGCCGATAAGGGCAACTTTTTCTTGCTTGCCGATCGTTAGACCGATAGCATCAAACAGTATATCCTTGTTGGGATGCGCGTATGTAACATGCTGCAGTATAAGCATATGCCGACCTTCTTTTAAAAAGTGAACCAATCCGGCGCCTGCGGGAGCGCGGCGCCTGCTTGCCTTGTATAAAAGAGAGGTGATGCTACATGACTGCGTACTTTGTGAAAGAGGTACAAAGATACGTATTTCAGGAAACATATGCGGATCGCTGCAAAGGCGCCGGCCCTGTCAGGATTTTACCTTTAATTTGTCGCATTTGCCCCCGTGTTTTCGCTATATAATCTTGAAATTTGCAGCTGCTACCTAAAATCCCATATATGAACGCACCTAAAAAATCAGCTATCGGTTTCATTTTTATTACGCTGCTCATCGATGTAATGGGCTGGGGACTCATTATCCCGGTCATGGCCGACCTCATTGCCCAGCTGAAAAAGATCCCTGTTAACCAGGCCAGCACCTACGGGGCCCTGCTGCTCTCGGTGTTTGCCATTACCCAATTTTTGTTTGCCCCCGTAATCGGGAACCTCAGCGATAAGTACGGCCGGCGGCCGGTACTTCTCTGCTCGCTGCTGGGTTTCGGCATCGATTATATTATCCTGGCGCTGGCGCCCGCTTACGGCTGGTTGTTTGCGGGCCGCATCATTGCCGGCATCACCGGCGCCAGCTTTACCACGGCTACCGCTTATATAGCCGATGTGAGCGCGGATGAGACCAGCCGTGCCAAAAACTTTGGAATGATCGGGGCGGCTTTCGGCCTGGGCTTCGTGCTGGGGCCGGCCCTGGGCGGCCTGCTGGCCACCTGGGGTATCCGTGCGCCCTTCTACGCTGCAGCGGCGCTGTGCCTGCTCAACTGCCTGTACGGCTATTTTTTCCTGCCCGAATCGCTCAGCAAAGAGCACCGCCGCGCTTTTGACTGGAAAAGGGCCAACCCCTTCGGCTCGCTGAAGTTCCTGACCCGCCATCCAGAGATAGGCGGACTGGCAGCCAGCTTTTTCCTGATCTACCTCGGGGCGCAGTCGGTGCAGGGCAACTGGAACTTTTTCACTATCTACCGTTTTAACTGGAGCGAGGAAATGGTCGGTATCTCCCTGGCCGTGGTCGGGGTACTGGTAGGCGCGGTGCAGGCAGGGCTTACCCGCGTGGTCAATCCGAAAATCGGTAATGAAAAGAGTATCTACCTGGGGCTGTCGCTTTATACGATCGGCCTGGTCCTGTTTGCGTTTGCCACGGAAAGCTGGATGATGTTCGCCTTCCTGGTGCCTTATTGCCTGGGCGGCATTTGCGGTCCTTCGCTGCAGTCGGTGATCTCGGGGCATGTGCCGGCCAACCAGCAGGGAGAGCTGCAGGGCGCGCTTACCAGCCTCATGAGCCTGACCACCGTTATAGGGCCGCTGATCATGAACAGCACTTTTACCTACTTTACTACCGATAAAGCGCCTTTTCATTTCCCGGGGATACATTTCCTGATCGGCGCCGTTTGCATGCTGCTCAGCGTGATCATTACCAACAGGGTGCTGAGCAGGGAAAAGAAGGAAAATCCCGAGCTGCTGAAAGTGATCGAGGGCGCCGACGGCGCCCCGGGTTCGCCCCTGCATTAGCCCGGAAATAAAGGTCAGCTAAGGCGGGAATGTTAAACTTGCCTGAGCCGTTTGGGCTGCTGACACACTGTTGTCAAACCCCGGGTATAACTTTGCGGTATCAACTTAAAATCAAAAAAAGACAACTTATGGAAACAACTACCGCACAAGTGATCAGCCCGGCAGAACTGCTGCGGCACTGGCAGGGGCATCGCAGCCTCACACGCCGTACCATAGAGGCCTTCCCCGAACATGAACTGTTTCATCATACCATCGGCGGCATGCGCACCTTTGCCCGGATGGCGATGGAGCTGCTCGCCATTGCCGGTCCCGGCCTGAAGGAGATCGCTACAGGAGTCACTTCGGCGCTCAGGGAAGATTTTGAAGGGGTTCATACGAAGGAACAGCTGCTGCAACTGTGGGATGCGGCTACCGAAGAGATCAATACCTACTGGGCGCAGATCCCGGTAGAGCGCTTCTCGGACGAGATCACCACTTTCGGGCAGTATAAAGGCACCGTGATATCTTCGATCCTTTACTTTATCGACAACGAGATCCATCACCGCGGCGAAGGCTATGTTTACCTGCGCAGCCTGGGTATACAGCCGCCCTTTTTCTGGGAGCGGTAGTGCAGGGCACTGCATTGTTCCATGCAAAGCGCTTCCGGCATGCCGGAAGCGCTTTGCTCAATAAGGGGCTGATGGGCCGCTCAGACGGTAATGCCTTCGGCGACGCCCAGGTTGGCCAGTGTCTGTGCCGCAAGGGCGCGCACCCGCTCTTTCATGCTTTCCGGTTCGAGTATCTCTGCGCGGTCGCCGAACATCAGGTACCAGCGAGGAAAGGCGTCTGAGCTTTCAGGAACCCGGAAGCGCATCTCTACCTGGTTGCCACATGGCTCCTCGCTCAGGAACCCGTAATATTTCCTGCCGGAACGCAGGTAGCGGGCTACCTGCTTGTCGATCCGGATGCGTACCAGCGTGGTGTCCTCCTCCGGCGCCGTGCATCGGTATTGCTCCATGGGGCCGTGTTTCCGGGTAAAGGGGAGGTCGCTGCGGCGGATGCCCTGTATGCGGTCGGCCCGGAACTGCCGGTAATCGCCGCGCAGGTGGCAGTATCCCAGAACGTACCAGAAGTTATTCTCATGAAAAAGCCCTACAGGCTCTATCATTCTTTCCGTGGGCTCTTCTGCCCCGAAAGCATGGTAATACAGGGAGAGCTGCTTTTGCTCGGCTATGCTGCTCATGATCAGCTCCAGGGCATCGGGCACATTTTCGTTAAACATGGATTGCGCGGGATGCACGGCAATCTGCGTTTCAAGCATGCTGATCCAGTCTTTTTCCTTGCTCCGCAATACGGACTTTACCTTGTACATGGCAGACCGGAACGAGCTGCCGAGGTTTCTGTCGGCCAGCTGCTGCATCAGCTTTTCCGCCGCCACAAAGCTGCTGGCTTCTTCCCTCGTGAACATGACGGGGGGAAGGCGGTAACCTTCCATAATCGAATAGCCGGACCCGGCTTCCGACAATATAGGCACGCCTGAAGCTTCGAGCGTGCGAATGTCGCGGTAGATCGTGCGGAGGCTTACCTGGAACCGGTCGGCCAGGTCCTGCGCTTTAACGATCTTCTTTGACTGCAGCTGAATGAGGATCGCCACGATCCTGTCAAAACGTTTGGGACTGTCGTCGATCATGTGCTCCGGTTTGTCGCTCAAAGTTACTATTATAAAACGCTATTGCCTGCCTAAAAATTACCGTTCTGGACAGGCAAAGATGGAGGGACTTTTCCTTCGTTCCGCCGCCGCCCGGTATCGTACGGTTTTTCTTATCCCCGGCCTTCGTAAGCGGGGAATGACGGAAATGCCCCCGGAAATTTCCGCAGACAGCTACCCTGCCTGATAAGCTTATGGACTACTTTTGAAATAAAATACGGCGCTTCAGCGCATCAGAAAACTGCTTACCCTACAAATTTTCAGTTTATGAACACAAGGAAAATATGGGCCAATTTCGGTGTCCGGGACCTGGAACGGACCACCGGATTCTACCGGCACCTCGGATTTAAGCATAACGGAGCTTCGGACCAGCTGACCAGTTTCTTCTTCGGCGAGGAGAACTTTATCATTCATTTCTTTTTGAAAGATGTGCTTGAGCCCAGCATGAAGGGGCCAATAACGGACGCCGGAGCGGGGAATGAAATTATCTTCACTCTTTCCGCCGATAGCAGGGAAGAGGTGGATGACTGGGCAAAAGAGGTGGAGCAGGCGGGAGGAGCCATAGTTTCCGGGCCGGAAGCATTCGGGAAAGGGTATTACGGGTTCGTGTTCGCCGATCCCGATGGCCATAAGTTCAATGTCTTTTACATGTAGCACCCCCTTAGTCTGGCTAAGATTACCGGGGCAGGCACCGCTGCTGCGGGGAGCATATCTGCTTGCTCTTTTTGTAGGGCATTAAAAAAGCCCTGCAAGGGCAGGGCCTTATAGTTCTGTTGTGACGGCAGGATCAGATGTCTACCCGTATATTTTTCTGGAAGGCTTTGCCGTTTGCATCGGTGCCGGAGATCTGCCATTGCACATTATCCAGCACAATGTTGCAGGGCTTGTCGTTGGCATTGCGCACTTTCCGGATCTCTTTCATCCAGCTCTGGATAGTCCGGCTGCCGGTGCGCCGTTTGCGCAGCTCCCGGTCGGCGGCGTTCCTGATCTTGCTGTTGTTGACCTGCGCATAGCTGATATTGTTGAGCGACGACAGGCCGAAGCTCTGTGCATCGTCCGAAGCGGCGCCTTTCAATGTGGTCCATCCCGAAGTATAGAGGCCGAGGTCGCGGAGGTCTACCGTGCCCAGCGAAGAGCTGAGCATTACCCTGGACTGGTACCGCTGCTTTACTGTTACCGTCTTTACGCCGTAAAATACCAGTTTGCCGGCCCCGGCATTCCCCGAGCTTAGCGTGTAGCTCAGGCTGTTGTCCCGTGCGGCGTTCTGGCGGCGTGCATCCCTGGCGCTCCAGCCAGCCAGTACCAGTTTTGCAGTGCCGAAATTGATCGTATGACCGGCTTCCTGCCTGGTTTGCTTCGCCGCAGCAAGCGTATCCTTTGCCGGCCGGGGTTTCTGCTCCGTTACAGGAGGCGCTGCCTTTTCCGCGGCCGGCTGGGGCGCCGGCTCCATATCCATTATATCATCCTTCAGGTACTGGGAGTCTGTTTCGGTAACAATAGTGGCGGAATCGCCGAGCACAATAGGGCCCCGGTTCCCTTCAGGGCCGCTGCCGCAGGAAGCGGCGCCCAGTAACAGCAGAGCGGCAATACAGGTAAGGTTTGTCTTCAATGCGGAAAAATTTCCGCTAAGGTACTATTTACCTGTTTTTCCACAAATCGTGGATACCTTTAACCCGTCGTTTACCTTATTTTATACATAAAATTATACCTTTGAATATTATTTTTTTATTAAAGTAAGCTATGGGCATAAAAGGAATCCTGGTTTCGATAGGCGGGGCCGAGGATAAGGGAACGAACCTGGAGGAAGGAGTGATTAAGAGGAATAACCTGAATTTTTTCGAGATCGGCATCTTAAAGACCATTACCAATCTCCTGCAGGGGCCGGGCAGCCGTATTGAGGTAATTACCACAGCCAGCTCCATTCCCGAAGAAGTAGGGCAGAACTATATCGATGCTTTTGCCAAGCTGGGATACCGGAACGTAGGCCATCTGGACATCCGCAACCGGGAGGATGTGCTGCAGCCGGAATATATAGAAAGAGTGAAGCGCTGCGACTGCCTGATGTTTTCCGGCGGTAACCAGCTCCGTCTTTCTTCCATTTATGGCGGCACCGAAATCCTGGATATCATCAAGCAGCGTTACGAAAATGAGTATTTTGTGATATCGGGAACGAGCGCGGGGGCTATGGCGATGAGCAATACCATGATTTACGAAGGCAATGCGGCGCTGGCGCACCTGAAAGGCGAGGTCAAGATCACCACGGGCCTGGGTTTTGTGCAAAACGTGATCATCGATTCGCATTTTGATAAACGGGGCCGGTTTATGCGCCTGGCGCAGGCAGTGGCTGCCAACCCCGGTGCGATCGGGATCGGCCTGGGCGAAGACACCGGCATCATTATCCGCAACGGGCATCAGCTGGAAGCGATCGGTTCGGGCGGAGTAATCATTATCGACGGCCGCAGCGTGGGGTACAACAACATCGGCGATGCGGCATTCAACCAGCCTATCTCGGTAGAGAATATGAAGGTGCACATCATGGAAAAAGGCAATGCCTATGATGTCAGGGACCGGCGGTTCGAGCCTACGCTGGCCGAGCTGGAAGCTGCGCTGGCCAAATGATACGTTTCTGACTATATATAATACAAAAGGAGGCGCCGTAAGCGCCTCCTTTTGTATTAAGTAATCCGCCGCAGCATCACTGCTGCTTCAAAGCCTTCTCTTCCAGGAATCTTTCCCAGTCTTCCAGCTGCCTGCCTTTCATCACCCGGGGGAACTTATTCATAGCCCCGTATTTCCCGGTATAGCGCAGGTAGTCGATAAAGAGATGGGTAGGCAGTATCTCCACAAAAACCTCTTTGAGGGCGGAGGTGCGCTCTACGGCATAGTCGTCGTTTACCCTGCAGAGCGTTTCGTCCACGATCTTCTTTACTTTTTCCGCATCCACGGGGTCGTCGCAACCGATGTACCACCTGTGGGCAAACAGGTTTTCATATGCAAATCCGGCTACCGAAAATTCCTTGATCTGGACTTTCAGCTGCTTATTCACTTCGTCTATGGCTTTATTCAGGTTGTCTACGGAGGTGTGTTCGCCGCAAAGGCTCAGGAACTGCTTGGTACGGCCCACGATCACGATCTCGTGCTCTTTCACATCGGTGAACTTTACCACATCGCCGATGAGGTAGCGCCAGGCGCCGGCGCAGGTGCTCAGCACCACGGCATACTTGGTGTCGGGCTGCACTTCGTCGATAAGATAGGTACGCGGGTGCCCGACCAGCTCGCCGTTATCATCGAAATGGTGCTCGTCGAAGGGGACGAACTCGAAGAAGATGCCTGCATTCAATACCAGCTTGATGCCCGGGGTGCCGGGGCGGGCCTGGAACCCGAAGGAGCCTTCCGAAGCCATGTAGGTTTCGATATAGGTAACGGGTTCGCCAAAAAGCCGTTTAAAGTTTTCCCGGTAAGGGTCGAAGGCCACTCCGCCGTGAATATACACTTTCAGGTTGGGCCAGATATCGTGAATGTTGCGGAGGTTATAGGTTTTGATGATCTCCTCCAGCACGATCTGCGCCCAGGCCGGTACCCCGCACAGGATGCCTACATCCCATTTGGGCGCATTTTCTATGATGAGCCGTATTCTTTCCTCCCATTGAGGCTTACGCGATATTTTCTGCCCCGGCTTGTAAAAGAAGTTGGACAGGAAGCGGGGCATGTTTTTGGCGCTGATGCCGCTCATATCGCCTTCATAATAATCGCCCTGCTTCATAAGGGAAGTGCTGCCGCCCAGCATGAGCACTCCTTTATCGAAAGTACCCGGGGGGATGTCGAAGTTGCTCATGCTGTAAAACTGCCGGAAACCCACTTTCTTGGTAGAGCGGATCATATCCTGGGTTACCGGGATATGCTTGCTGGCAGATTCGGAGGTGCCGGAGCTCAGGGCGAAATACTTGACCTTGCCGGGCCAGGCGATATTTTCCTGCCCTTCCAGGCATTTGTGCCACCACCGGGCAAACATGCTGTTGTAGTTGTGGAAAGGTACCTGCTCCCTGAAGTCCTTTTCCCAGTCAAGAGATTCGGAAAGCATCCGGTCAAAGCCGTATTCCTTGCCGAAGGCGGTGTACTGGCCGCGCTCCAGCAGGTAACGCAATGTACGCAACTGGTATGTTCTGGGTGTAGCGACCCGTATCCGGAATTGTTTCCGGATACGAAGCGAGCGGGAAATAAGATTACCTAATAATGCCATGAATTATGTACGCTATAAACACAGGCCGCGTATGCCGCAGCACAACGGACAAAAGTAAGCCTTTTGGGGCTCCCGGATTTCCATAACAAAGAAAAGCCCTTGATGTTCATCTATTTTTAACATTGATCCGGCGCAACAATTTCGTATATTACCTTGTCAATATTTTAACAGTGGAATAGTGTACCGGTACGAACGCGCCGTTGCCGTATTCCTTTCTTCTTTCTTTTATCCGTACTTCATGAATAAAATACTTATAGCTACCGACTATTCGCCCGCAGCCCAGAATGCGGCTGCCTACGCCCTGGAGCTTGCGCGCGCACTGGATGCCTCCCTGGAGCTGGTGCATGCCTATGTGATCCCTTTTGCCTATACCGACAGCCCGGTGCCGCTGCTGAATATCGACGAGATACAGAAGATCGCGGAAGAAAGTATGGAGGCGGAGCTGGACAGGCTCCGGAAACTGTCGCCCGCAAGCCGGATCACAACCCGGATACTGCCCGGCGATATTATCGACTGCCTTACCGAGATCATCCAGGAAGCACCTCCTGTGCTGGTAGTGATGGGAACTTCGGGACAGGGCTCCGATTCAATCCTTTGGGGCAGCATGGCCGTGAAGGCCCTGCGCAACCTGAAAGCGCCGGTACTGGCTATTCCGGCAGACGTGCGCTGGCAGCCGGTAACCCGTATCTGCTTTGCCGCCGATTACGACCAGGTATCGGAGCACACACCCGCAGCGGAGATCATTCGCTGGGTACAGCTGCTGGATGCCTCGGTAGAAGTAATCCATGTAGATAAGCCTGAGCAGGCTGTAACGCCGCCGCCGCTCCTGGTACAAATGCTGGAGCCGGTCCGGCCCCGCTATCATGCAATCATTAACGAGAATATAGAAGGCGGGGTTGCGGAATTCCTGCAGGAGCACAAGATCGGCTGGCTGCTGGTAATCCCCAAAAAGTACGGTTTCTTTGAAAATCTCTTTCATAAGAGCCGTACCAAGCTGCTGACCCAGGTAAGCAATGTGCCTGTGCTGGCGCTGCACCAGGAGTAATGAATAAATAGTTGCCCGCGGCGGAGAGGAGCTGCGGTATACAATAAGGCAGGGCGCAGGCCCTGCCTTATTGATTGGTATACGGTTTACAGGCCTGTTCAGGCATGCTCGTGGTGCTCGGCATCATTACGTACCACCACCACGCCGTCGAACACGTCGATCAGCACCGGCTTGTTCTTGTCCAGTTCCCCGGAAATGATCTTTTTGCTGAGCAGGTTGATGATATCTTTCTGAATCAGCCTTTTCAGGGGGCGGGCGCCGAACTGGGGATCGAAGCCCTGCTCCGAAAAGTAGTCAAGCGCATAGTCGGAGAATTCCAGGTGGATGCCCTGCTGGGCTACCCGTTTTTTCAGGTCTTCCAGCTGTATCCGGATAATGCCCCTTATTTCCCTGCGCATAAGCGGGTGGAACATGATCACTTCATCTACCCGGTTCAGGAACTCGGGCCGCAGGGTCTGGCGCAGCAGCCCCATCACGGCATCCCTGGTGTGCGCCACGATGGTTTCGATATCGTCGTTCTCGTTGATGTTGTCGAAATTTTCCTGGATAAGGTGGCTGCCCAGGTTGCTGGTCATGATGATGATCGTATTCTTGAAGTTCACCACCCGGCCTTTGTTGTCGGTAAGCCTGCCGTCGTCAAGCACCTGCAGCAGTATATTGAACACATCGGGATGGGCCTTCTCGATCTCGTCGAGCAGTATCACGGAATAAGGCTTACGCCGTACCGCTTCGGTAAGCTGCCCGCCTTCGTCATAGCCTACATAGCCCGGAGGCGCCCCCACGAGACGGCTTACGCTGTGCTTCTCCTGGTATTCGCTCATGTCGATCCGGGTCATCATGCTTTCGTCGTCGAAGAGGTATTCCGCAAGGGCCTTGGCCAGCTCTGTTTTACCTACGCCGGTAGTGCCGAGGAAGATAAAGGAGCCTATGGGCCGTTTGGCGTCCTGCAGGCCGGCCCGGCTGCGGCGTATCGCGTCGGCTACAGCCTCTATGGCTTCGTCCTGGCCCACCACGCGCTTGTGCAGCTCGTCTTCCAGGTGCATCAGCTTTTCGCGCTCGCTCGTCATCATGCGCTGTACGGGGATGCCGGTGGCCCTGGCCACATTCTCGGCGATATCTTCCGCATCTACCTCTTCTTTCAGCAGCCTTTTCTCGGAAAATTCGGCCATCTCTTTCGTGAGCTCGGCAATGAGCTGCTCCTGTTCCTTGATCTTACCGTAGCGGATCTCGGCTACCTTTCCGTAATCGCCGTCCCGCTCGGCCCTTTCAGCCTCCAGCTTCAGGTTTTCGATACCGGCTTTGGCCGACTGTATCTTTTCTGCCAGCTCTTTTTCCTGGGTCCATTTCGCTTTGAAGGTATCCCGTTCCACGGACAGGTTGGCGATCTCGGTCGAGAGGCTTTTCAGCTTTTCGGCGTCGTTCTCCCGCTTGATGGCCTCCCGTTCGATCTCCAGCTGCCGGATACGGCGGTCGAGCTCATCCAGCTCCTCAGGCATGGAGTTCATTTCCAGCTTGAGCTTGGCGGCGCTCTCGTCGATCAGGTCAATAGCCTTGTCGGGCAGGAAGCGGTCGGATATATACCTTGACGACAATTCTACCGCTGCAATGATCGCTTCGTCCTTGATGCGTACATGGTGGTGCGCTTCATAGCGGTCTTTCAGCCCGCGCAGGATCGAGATCGCATCTTCCTCGCTGGGTTCGTTGACCATTACTTTCTGGAAGCGGCGTTCGAGCGCTTTGTCTTTTTCAAAGTATTTCTGGTATTCGTTCAGCGTGGTAGCGCCTATGGCGCGCAGCTCGCCGCGGGCCAGGGCGGGCTTGAGAATATTGGCGGCATCCATGGCGCCTTCGCCCCCGCCGCCGGCGCCTACAAGGGTATGAATCTCGTCGATAAACAGGATGATCGACCCGTTGCTTTCGGTTACTTCTTTAATTACCGCCTTCAGCCTTTCTTCAAATTCGCCTTTGTACTTGGCGCCGGCGATCAGCAGGCCCATGTCCAGGGAAAAGATCAGCTTGGATTTAAGGTTTTCCGGTACATCGCCGTTCACCACGCGGTGGGCCAGTCCTTCCACGATGGCGGTTTTACCTACGCCCGGCTCGCCTACCAGGATGGGATTGTTTTTGGTACGGCGGGAGAGGATGTGCAGGGTACGGCGGATCTCCTCGTCCCGGCCGATTACGGGATCGAGCTTGCCGTTCTGGGCCATTTCATTCAGGTTCTTGGCATACCGCTGCAATGCATTGTAGGTAGTATCGGCGGTCTGGGAATTGACGGTGCCTCCTTTCCGGAGATCTTTGATGGCGGCAACCAGGGCTTTTTCGGTGAGGCCGGAATCCTTGAGGATCTTGGCGGCATCATCGTTGCCCCGCAGTATGGCCAGGAGTATATGCTCTACGGCTACAAACTCGTCGCCGAACTCTTTTAAGGCGGCTCCGGAACGGAGTATTACATTGTTGGCATCGCGTCCGAGCATCTGTCCTGCATCTCCGCTGCCTTGTTTGGGCAACCGGGAAAGGCTCTCTTCCAGCCGGGAATGGATGATGTTGAGATTGGCGTTGCTTTTTTTCAGCAGGAATTCGACGGGACCGTCCTTGTCCTCCATAAGCGCCTGCAGGATATGGACGCTTTCTATAGCCGGGTTGCCGTTGTTGAATGCCAGCTGCTGTGCCTGTTGCAGGGTTTCCTGCGCTTTAATGGTGAAGTTATTTAAGTTCATCTTTAAGTGATTGTTTTGAACTCCTGCAGCCGAAAAAATAACAACCTTCGCTACACTTTGTTGACCAGGCCGGAGGAGCGGGTACATACCTAACGGCTCAAAAAGCAAACCAAACTTTTTTACCGGTAAAAGAGGCAGGGCCCGGGGCGCTCCGGTGACTAAAATACAGCTGGGGCTGAAAGATTTATGATTTTTTTTCAGTTTTATGGGAGGGATACGGAAAGTATGGCGCTTATCTTTGCAACAGGTATTCCGGACCGGTCATATTTTCAGGCATTTTTTTCGTATCTGCGCGGCACATCTCTTCTCAGCCAGAATACCGGCCTGCAGCATTGCTGCACCTATCCCTACGTCCTGTTGCTTACCATAGTGTCTTTTCTCACTTAAACCAATATACTATGCAGCTACATCCACACTTAAGACAAGGGTTTACTGCTGTTCTGCTTGTTGCGGGGAGCCTTAATGCTCCAGCCACGATCGTGACGATACAGGTAGGAGGGGCAACCAATTCATTTTCGCCGTCAAGCACTACGGTAACCCTGGGCGATACGGTGCGCTGGCAATGGGTGGCCGGCTTTCATACCACTACCAGCACTACCATCCCGTCGGGGGCTGCCAGCTGGAATCAAACCATGAGCAGCGCCGGCAGCTTCGACTACGTTCCTGCGGTAACGGGGACCTACAACTACTGGTGCGTGCCGCACTCGCCCGCTATGGCCGGTACTTTTACGGTCACTTCGCCATTGCCGGTGAAAATGGACGAGCTCAAAGCGGAGCTCACCGCCGATAAGAAAGTGCAACTGCGCTGGAATACGTTCATGGAGGACCGGAACCGGCATTTTGAGATACAGCATTCGGCCGACGGGTTTACTTTTAAAACGGCAGGCATACAGCCCTCCCTGGCCGAGCAGGGCAGCAGCGCCTCGCCGATCGCTTACAGCTGGCTGTCTGTGGAGCCGCTTGTTACCCGTGCTTACTATCGCTTGTACCAGGTAGACCAGGATGGCCGGGGCGGCTATTCCAACGTATGCTTCGTGTCGGCCCGCGGAGCCAATGATATGGTACTCCACCTCCATCCCAATCCCTTTAAAGACCACCTGATGATCCACCTGGAAGGAAAACCCGGCAGCCAGGCAGAGATACAGCTGCTGGATGCTTCGGGACGGCTGCTGCAGGCGGAGGCAATCACGGGCGGGTACCAGGGTATGACCACCTTCGATACCCGCAAGCTGCCCGCCGGCAACTATATGATCCGGTATACGGACCAGCACCAGACCTTGGTGGAGAAGGTAACCAAAAAGGAATGAACCCGATACCGGGCTCATTTCTGTCAAATCCAAGCTTTATCCGTCCGGCCTTTGGGCGTCCCCCGAGGCCGGACGTTCCTTTTTTACTGCGAATGCGCCGGTCAGCGGATCAGCATGACTTTCCGGGAGGTGGTGGCTTCGCCGTTGCTTACCGTTATCAGGTAGCTGCCCCGGGCAAAGCTGCTCATGTCCAATGCGTATTCGCCGCTGCGGGCGCTGCCGATGTTGTAGGTGGCTTTGCGGGCGCCGGTAATATCATAGATCGCAATGGAGAGGTCGGCGCTCTTATCGAAATTTACCTTTACCCGTACCGTACCTGTAGTAACGGGATTGGGAAATACGCTTACTGCATTGTCGAGTTCGGCATTCCGGTTGCCGATCCCTGTTGCGGGCATATCGCAGGCGGTTGCGGCTGCAATGGTGCTGGTAGTGGTGGCGCCTGTATTCAAGGGGTCCAGCCAGGGCTTCAGCTGCGCATTCAGGGCGTTGTTTCCTTCAGGATATTCCCAGTTGCGGCTGAACTTGCTGAAGAGCGCCTCGCGGCCCATGATGGCCTGCTCGCCGAATCCGTTGGTGTCGGCAGTGCAATACTGGTATTCGGTGCCGCCGCTCAGGTCGCCGATAATGCGTCCGGCGGTATTGAACAGCGCGCTGCCGGAGGAGCCGCCTTCGCTGCCGCCCGTATTGAAGTGTACTTCCCAGTGGGTGCCGGGTACGGAATATTGGTTGAAAGTGCCATTGGGCGAAAGGCTGCCGGCTAACGACAGCTTTTTCATGTCGCCTGCGGGATGGTGAAAGTTGATATAAGTGCCGGACGAAGGCATGCTGCTGCTCCGGTCCCATCCTGCAAAGTAAACGCCGTAGGAAGCGTTGATCTTGTTGGCCAGCCTGAGCAGCAGGAAGTCGCCGATGATCGCATAGCTGTTTGCGTTATAGTTGGCGCGCGATACAAAAGCGGCTCCTCTCATTACCTGGTTGTTCGGCGCATTGATGGTACCTGCGCAGTCGGGCGATTCGAAATTGAAGTAGAACAGCCATTGGGAAAAGGTGGTATCCTGCTTGCTGTTCGTTTCTTCGCAATGGGTAGCGGTCAGGATATAAGGCGTGCAGTCTCCTCTGGTATTGTTGATAAGGGTGCCCGTGCAAAATCCTACATAGCCGTTGCCGACCGGGATCAGGATGCGTACCGTGGCTTTTCGCTGCTGGGGGTAATTCTGCCCCTCGGGGCATACGGCATTGACCTCGCAAACGGAAGCGTTGCCCTGGATAGGGTCTATGGTAGGCTTCTGCATAATATCGCCGGTGCCGGCATATACATTCAGGTGCCCGATGGAGCGGTACATTACGGCTGCTTTGTTGATACGGAGCTGTATGCTGTTCAGGTCCACATCTTTGTCGATATCCAGCTCCAGGTTGGCAGTATTGCCCTGCACCTCCTGGCTGGCAAACAGGCCATCGGGGGTATTGGCCTCGGAGGTAAAGGCGCCGAGCACCTGCTTACCGTTACCGTTGCTGATGAAAAAACGGACGCCTTCGGGCAGCCGGAAGCGGTCGTAGTAAAAAACCAGCGCAGGGGCCGTACCCACTACCATCTGCGCTCTCCATACCCGGCGGCCGTCGGGCAGCGTGATCAGGGTGCCGGAAGCAGGAAAGGAAAAATCGGTATGGATCAGCACTCCTGCACGGTAGGGCGCCGGGTCCATACGCGAGGCCTTTGCGTCTTCCAGCAGTATCTGCTGCATATCGGGCGCTTCGTAATAAACGGGGCTGAAATACTGATCGGATAATGCCGCTTCGGCGGATGTGCGGCTCAGAGGCAGGCCTCCTGAATTTACCTGGGCACGGGCAGCAGGGGCAACGCCTGTCAGCAGCGCCCATGCCAGTAATGTCTTCTTCATTAAAAATGTTTTTGAATAAAAATCAGATTCAGGGGGAGGGATACAGGCAGGCAACAAAGCTAACTATTATTGATACGTTAAACGTGTTGCTGTGAGTGTTTTACATTTCGTTTACCAAACGATTTGCGCTTACATTTGTTACTGCCATGAGGCAGCGGGAAACAGTGAGGTACGATGTGGTATGCAAGTCTGCAAACAGCTATGAAGTAAGGGGTTATAACTGCCATCTTTGATAAATCGGTTTAAATTATGCGTGTTTTTATTTGTATATATCTTTCTCTTTTTCTTTTCTTCCCCGGCTTCTCACAGAATCTTGACCGCAGCGTAGTGAAAATTTCGGTTACCAAGCAGGAGTATGACTATAACCAGCCCTGGCAAAAGTCCAACCAGTCGAAATCTTCCGGTTCGGGATGCATTATTGATAACCAGCGTATACTGACCTGCGCCCATGTGGTGGAGTTCGGCGAATTTATCGAAGTGAAAAAAACAAAGGAATCCCGTCGCTATACGGCTTCGATCGAGTTTATAGCGCCGGAGTACGACCTGGCCGTGCTGAAGGTAGATGACGCGGACTTTTTCAATAAGACCCGGCCTATGCCCATAGGCAACTTACCGGATGTAGGTAACCGGGTAACCGTATATGGTTTCCCCACAGGAGGCAACGACCTGAGCGTCACCTCGGGCATCGTGTCGCGCATCGAGAATATTGACTACAGCTATAACAACTATAACGACCTGGCCATACAGATCGATGCGGCGATCAACCCCGGCAACAGCGGCGGTCCCGTAGTAATGGATACGGTGCTGGCCGGCGTGGCTTTCCAGGGCAAGTCATCGAGCCAGAGCATTGGGTACATGATTCCCACTACCGTGATCCGCGCCTTCCTGCGGGATATTGCCGACAGTACCTACGAGGGCCCGGTTCCAGTGCTGCTGCAATGGCAGAATATGGAAAATACGGCTCTGCGGCGTTGCTATGGCATGAACGATACTGCTACCGGCGTGCTGATCAACAAGGTGCATTACTGCTCGGCCCTGGCAGGAGCCGTAGCGCCGGGCGATATCCTGCTTTCGGTCGACAGCCTGGATATACAGAACGACGGCTCGGTATACCTGAACAGCGATGTGAAAACAACTTTTGAAACGCTGATCAAGAACAAGAACACGGGAGATACCGTTTTGCTGCGCATCCTGCGCGACGGTACCGATACCCTGGTATGGCAGCCGCTGGAATACACCCGGACCCAGCAGCTCCTGGTGGGCAAAGTAGACCTCGCCCCCAAGTACTATATACAGGATGGCTTCGTATTTACCACTCCTTCTTATTACTACTTCCGGGATGAGTCGTACTGGCAGTATTATTATCCCCTGCTGAGCTATTATTACTACGGCAAGGTGCTGAACAGCCCGGAAATGGAGGAGGTGGTCATGATCGCCTCGGTGCTGCCCGACAAGTCCAACGTAGGCTATCATGACGTCAGCAATAAGATCGTGCGCAGGGTCAACAGCTACGATATCCGGAATTTCAATGACCTGATCCGGGCCTTCGAGCAGCCCTCCGATTTTTATACCATCGAAGACATAGACGGCAACAAGTATGTGCTGGATGCCGCATCGCTCGAAGAAAACAACAGGGAGATATTCCGCAAGTACGGAATAACCCAACAAATGAGAAATTAAAAGTAATGTTGGCAAAGCTTCAACGAAACGTTGGGCTTAACCGAAAAGGGCGTTAAATGGTCAGGTACAGCCCGGTGGTTTAACAGTTCTTTGGAAGCCTTTCGCCATGCCGCCTGTTATTTTTGCCATAGTCGGCGGGTGATAACATTCGCGGCTTACTCCAAAGTAACACCCGGCGCTGCCGGAACCTTACAGCATTTGTAAATAGTTTAATCATTGATCAATTCGTCCGGGAGCATTCATGTTTGTTACTTTAATGAATTGCGTTCAGGGCACAAATCAGGATATTATGAAAAAAGCATTTTTGTCGATGGCCCTGCTGGGCCTGGTAGCCGTTGGAACTGTTCACGCACAGGATCAGGACAAGAAAAAGAACAAGGACAAAAACAAAACTGAACAGCCTGCTGATATGAAGAGGGACGAAATGAGAAAAGAAGATCCCAATACCAAACAGCAGCAGCTGAACAAGGACGAGCAGCAAAAGCTGAAAGATGATCAGCAGAAGCAATATGATCCGAACCAGCAGCCTGCACAGCAGCCCAAGACCGATCCGAATCAGCCTACCAATCCTGATTCCGTTCCTAAATAACGGTGAGCGCCTTTCGGGGCAACCCGTATTTATACGGCGGCATCTGCCGCTGTACCGCCTCCGGCAAGCCTGCTTGCCGGAGGTTTTTTGTAAGGCAGGGTGTGATTGGCCGCGGGTTTTGTATTTTCACGGCTTAAATACCCTGAAATAAAGAATGAAGAAACTTTACCCGCTGATGCTGTGCCTGCTTTGCGGCATCGGTACGGTTGCGCAGACCTACAACACCCCGGCCAATAAACTATACTGGAAGAACCGAAAGCCGTACGACGGTTACTGGCAGCAGGATGTGGCTTATACGATCAATGCCCGGATTGATGAAACCAGCCACCAGGTAGCCGGCTCCGAGCAGCTGGTATACCGCAACAACTCCCCCGATACCCTTTATTATGTTTTCTTTCATCTTTTTCAGAATGCCTTTGTAAAAGACGCCTATACCCACAGGCTGGAAGAGGCCAACGGCATCAGGCCACGCCTGGGCCGCTATGAGGCGCAGGGGCTTGGCATTACCGTGACAGAGCTTAAGGCAGACGGGAAAGACCTCCGGACGGAGCCTGACAATACCATTCTTAAGGTTTACCTGGCCGAGCCCCTGCTGCCCGGGAAAGAAGTTACCTTCACCATGCGCTTCACCGCGTATTTCGATCAGGGCGGCACACGGCGCCGCATGCAGATGTACAATGCATGGGGCTTTATGCATTACAACGGATGCCAGTGGTTTCCCAAGATATGCGTATACGACGCAAAGTTTGGCTGGGACACCCACCAGCACCTGGGAAAGGAGTTCTACGGCGACTTCGGCAGCTACGATGTAAAGCTTGATTTCCCTTCCAACTATATAGTGGAAGCCACCGGCGCCCTGCAAAACCGGGAGGAGGTACTGCCCGCCGGTCTGCGTGCCAGGCTGGACCTGAAGAATTTTGCAGCCAAGCCCTGGAACGAAAAGCCCTCTGAGATCATCCCCTACAAAAAAGGGGAGCGGAAGCAATGGCACTTCTATGGCGAGCACATCCATGACTTTGCCTTTACGGCCGACCCGAGCTACCGCCTGGGCACCACCTGGTGGAATGGTATTGAATGCGTGGCTATCGCGCAGGAGCCGCATGCATCCGGATGGCAGAACGCTGCAGAGCTGGTAGCCCGGACGATCCAGACCTTTTCTGAGAACTACGGGATGTACCATTATCCCAAAATGGTGGCGGCCGATGCCAACGACGGAATGGAATATCCCATGATCACGATGGACGGCGGCAGGGATCCCGGCTATCGCGGCCTGCTGGTGCACGAGATCGGCCATAACTGGTTTTACGGGATGGTGGGCAGCAACGAAACTTACCGCGCCGCCCTTGACGAAGGCTTTACGCAGTTCCTCACGGCAGACGGCCTGGAGCGGATCGACGGCAGGGTATTTGTGGAAGAAGAGCCGAAAAGCCGGTGGCACCGGCGCTTCGGCGAGCCCCGCCTCGCGCGCGACGTACGCGTATTCAATGCCTACATAACCGATGCCGCTACGGGCGCCGATCACCAGCTGAATACACATTCCGACGATTTCAACAGCGCGCTGGGGCATGGCGGCGGGTACCGGCTGGTGTATTATAAAACTGCTACCATGCTGTACAACCTCCAGTATGTGCTGGGAGATTCCCTGTTCCGGCAGGCTATGAAGCATTATGTGGACCAATGGAAATTCGCCCATCCTTATTTTGAAGATTTCCGTAATTCTATTATCCGCTATACCAAAGTAGATCTTAACTGGTTTTTCGACCAGTGGCTGGAAACGACCAAAACCATCGATTACGGCATTACCGGCTTTCATAAGATAAGGGGTACCGACAGCTTTGCCGTTACTTTCAGGCGCAAGGGAGAGATGCAGATGCCGCTTGATTTTACCGTCACCACCAGGGCGGGCGGCAAGCTGCATTATCATATTCCCAACACATGGTTCGAGAAAAAGACCGATGCGCAGGTGCTGCCCCGATGGATCGGATGGGGAAAGCTGAACGAGCGGTACACCGCCCGTATCAGGGTGCCGGAAGGCATACAGCGGGTGGAAACCGATACTACTTACCGCCTGGCCGACAAGATGATGCTCGATAACTACCGGGGCCGCAACCCACTGCTCTGTAAAGGCCAGATCATTGTGCGGCCGGATGCGGGCCTGCGTCCCGTTACCGACTGGAAGCACTACCGTATGTACGTCCGGCCCGATCTCTGGTACAATGCTGTAGACGGGATCAAGGCCGGCGTGCATGTGGAAGGTGCCTACCTGGGCAGCTTTATGAAGTTGGACGGCTCGGCCTGGGTCAACACCCAGCTGGGACAATGGGATCGTTTCCGCAGGCGCAGCAGGGAATACGGGGGGCAGAAATGGCTGAACTATACCCTGAGCCTGCAAACCCCTGTAAGCCGTAAGCTGCCGCAGGTACAGGTATACGGGAGCAGCCGCTTCCTCGACGGGTTGTGGTGGCACCAGGCGGGCCTGGGCTGGCAGGTCGACGGCAGGAATTCGCTGCAGTTATGGGGGCAGAGCTTTTTCCGCAACCGGGGCTATACCGACTATCTGCTGTACCCGCAGGAGTGGAGCAGCGACCAGCTTCGCAAGAATACATCCCTGAACATAAGCTATACCCATACATACAGCCGTGCAGGAGGCGCCGGCTGGTTCCGGCTTTCGGCGCGGACCCCGGTCTTGTCTAACAGCTTCGACTATAATTATGCCGAGCTGGAGTCGGTTCATGCACGGGTATGGCACCGGCTGATTGTCCGCACGCGCTTTTTTGCACGCTACGGGCTGGGCCGCAATATTCCCCGAGAAAGCGCCTTGTTCCTGGCAGGCGCAGGACCGGAAGAAATGATGGACGACAAATACGTGCGGAGCATGGCATTCGTGCCTGCGGGCTGGACCGGCTATTCGCCTTACGAAACCGCCCATTTTCATTACGGCGGCGGATTGAATATGCGCGGCTACGCGGGCTATTACGCCTTCGACCGGAGGAACGGGGTAGAATACGTCGGCTACAAGGGCCGCAGCGGCGCCGCAATCAATGCAGAGGTGGATTTCAGCAATTATTTCCGCTGGCAGCCGGCGCTTACGCGCAACTGGCTGAACGTAAGCCTTTATGCTTTTGCCGATGCCGGCGTAATGGAACTGGGCAGCTACGACGTTGCCGCCGGGCAGCCTGCGTATGAAGCGGCGCCTGCCGATAGGCTCTCAGACCTGCGGGTGGATGCAGGATTGGGCGCCGCTCTGACCATTAAGAAATGGGGGCCTTTTGAGAAAGCCAGGCCATTGACCCTCCGCTTCGATATGCCGGTCTTCCTGAACCGGCCGCCTTACGGGGAGCCGCAATACCTGGGGGCCCGCTGGCTGATCGGTGTCAGCAGGGCATTTTAGCCTTAACATCCCCGTTAACACCCCGGGGTACGCTACAGGAAATACTTTTTTATCTTTACGCCCATTTCAGATCAAAACAACTTATATAAAAACCATGCGTATCCTTTTTTCCATTGCGCTCGGAGTAGGTGCTGTTCTTACCGTTGCTTCCTCCCATGCACAGACCTTATTTACCTATGGCCCCAATGCAGTGAGCAAAGAAGAGTTTCTCAGGGTATACCAGAAAAACAGCGCCCAGCAAAAGCCGGATTTCAGCGCACAGTCTGTCAACAATTACATCAATCTTTATTCCCTGTTCCGCATGAAAGTAAAAGAGGCGGAGCAGATGAAGCTGGATACCACGGCCGCCGTGCGCAGCGAGCTCAGCAATTACAAAGGGCAGCTGGCCCGCACTTACCTGTCGGATAAGGAAGTGACCCGGGAACTGATGAAGCAGGCGTATGAAAGGATGAAGGAGGAGATAAAGGTGTCGCACATCCTGGTAGCGGTACGGCCGAACGACGATACCGCCCGGGCCTACCGGAAGATCGACAGCCTGTACCAGGCCGTTGTTTCCAAAAAAGCAGATTTTGCCGAGCTGGCCAAGATGTCGGACGACAAAGGCTCTGCGCTCAAAGGCGGCGATATCGGGTACATTTCCGCCCTGCAGGTTGTTTACCCTTTTGAAAACGCAGCCTACAATACCCCCAAAGGCCAGGTGTCCAAACCCTTCCGCACCCAGTTCGGCTATCATATCCTGAAAGTGGAAGACCGCCGCAAGAGCAGCGGGCAGGTGCAGGTAGCCCAGATCATGGCAGCGAGCCCCAAGTCCAAAGGCGAAGAAGGCCTGGCTGCCGCGCGTAAGAAAATAGCCGAGATACAGGCCGCGCTGAAGAGCGGAGCCAAATTCGAAGACCTGGCCAGGGAACGCTCCGACGATAAATTCTCCAAAGATAAAGGAGGGCTTATGGAGCCTTTCGGCGTAGGAAAGCTGATGCCGGAGTTCGAAGCAGCCGCCTTTGCGCTGAAAAACCCGGACGATATCTCCGAGCCCGTACAGACCGAGTACGGCATTCACCTGATCCGCCTCGTGAAGAAAATACCCCTGCAGCCATACGACAGCATCCAGGACAATATTGCCCGCCGCGTGGAAAACGACAGCCGCGCTACGGTGGCCAAGGAAGCCTACCAGGAAAAGGTGAAAAAACAGTATGGCTTTAAGGAATATCCCGAAAACCTGGGCAAAATAGTGGCTGCCCTGACCGAAGGCGAAGCGGCCCAGGAAAATAAGTTCAAAGCCGAAGATTTCAGATCCTATACGGCTCCCCTGTTCGACCTGGGAGGCAAAAAATACAGCCAGTACGACTTTATTTCGTATGCAGCCGGCCTTACCCGCGGTAACCTGATGGGTAATAAAACCACTGCCATCAACGACCTGTACAAAATGTACCAGACCACCACCCTGAACGATCTGCAGCAGGCCGAGCTGGAAAAGAACAATGCCGAGTTCCGTAACCTGGTGACCGAGTACCGCGACGGTATCCTGCTGTTCGAGTTAATGGGCGAAAATGTATGGAATAAAGCCTCTAAAGATACTGCCGGGCTGCAGGCCTATTACAACCAGCATAAAGCCAAGTACCAGTGGCAGCCGGGCTTCGAGGGTACGCTGTACCAGGCGCAGAACGAGGCAGACCTGAAGCAGTTCCAGAGCGAGATCAGCAAAGGCACGGATATAACGGAAGCGCTGGCGAAGATCAATACCGCCGAAAACCCCGGCAGGATCACGCAGCAGAGCGGGCGCTATGAGTATAACCGTTTCCCCGTCGATGCCGGCTACTTCCCCGAAGGCAAGGCCGGTAAGATCTTCCGCAGCGAAGACGGGACCTTTGCTATGGCGATGGTGCATAAAACCTTTGGACAGCCGGAAGCGAAGAGCCTGGATGAGGCCCGCGGGTTTGTGGTTGCCGATTACCAGGACTACCTCGAGCAGCAGTGGAACGAGCAGCTGAAGGCCAAGTATCCCGTGAAGGTGGAAGAGAAAGTGCTGAAAAGCATTATACGATAAACCTTGCAGCAGTATAGCTTTTAAGGCCGCGCCCTAAGGGCGCGGCCTTAATTATTTGTAAAATTTGTATGAAGAAATGATAAATGGCTTTTTCCTGGCCATAAACCGGGATATTTTCGTAGCTTATACTTTTCCATGCTATGCAGGTACAACCAATAGACAGAGTTGCAGACATCAGCGGCCAGGATTTTAGGGACCGGTACCTGTTACCGGCCAGGCCCGTCATCATAGAGCATCTTTCCCGCCGCTGGCCTGCCTACGAAAAGTGGACTTGGGATCACCTCAAGGCGCTGGCAGGAACAGTGCAGGTGCCGGTCTACAACAACAGCAGGGCCGGCGCCCGGGTGCCGGTCAACGGCGGCGATGACACCATGCTGTTTGGCGAATACCTGGACATGATCCGGAAAGGCCCGGCGGAATGGCGCGTTTTCCTCTTTAACCTTTTTAAGCATGCGCCTGTGTTGCGGCAGGACTTTACATATCCCGAACACCTAATGGGCGGCTTCCTGAAGGCGTTTCCCATGCTGTTCGTGGGCGGCGCCGGCTCGGTAGCTCATATGCATTACGACATAGACCTGTCCCACATCTTTCATACCCAGTTCGTGGGGCGCAAGCAGGTGCTGCTGCTCGAAAACGATCAGGGCGCCCTGATCTACCGCATGCCGGGGACCGTGGAGAGCGCAGCCAGCTTCGTAAACTGGGATCAGGGGTTGGATACGGAACAGTTCCCTGCGCTGCGTTTTGCCCGCGGGTATACGGCTGTGCTGGAGCACGGCGATACTCTTTTTATGCCCAGCGGATACTGGCATCACATGCAGTACCTCGAAAGCGGCTATGCCATGAGCCTGCGCGCGCTGCCCCGCAGCCTGTGGGGCAAGCTCAACGGGCTCTATCATATTGCAGGCCTGCGGAATTTTAATAACATGCTCATTCGCCTGCGGCCGGAATGGTGGTATCATTATAAAAGAAAAGCGGCCAGGGCCAATGCCGATAAAGCCATGCGGCAGCTTATGGAGGAAGCATAGTGCGCTGTGCAGCCTGCTACGGGCGCGGTATCAGCTTCGTAGATCAAGGCTGCGGATAGCAGGCATAAAAAAACGGCCGGTACAATTCCGGCCGTTTTTTACAGGTCTTCTTTATGATACCTGATCAGCCCTTCAGTGGGGCTTTTCAGGATATGGCCCGTATCCAGGCCGTACTGCTCGTGGAGCGACAGGATTACATCCCTGAATTCATAAGCCACCGTGCCGATGAAATGGATCGGATACTTCCAGCTTTCACGGTATTTAAGCACATGCCGGTGATGAAAATCAATCAGGGCATCCTCTATAATATTCTCTACCATATAATGCCCGCGCTGCTCTATCAGGAACTGGGTAAACGAAGCCAGGTAGCGGTTGGCCAGCGGGTCTTTGTACACTTTGTGCAGGATATCGGAAAGATTGTCCCCGTATTTGTTGCGGAACGCGTCTTTCAGGTCTTCGTCGAACGTATTGTAGAAAAAATACTGAAGCACCCTTTTCCCCAGGTAGGTGCCGCTGCCTTCGTCGCCGATGATAAAGCCCAGTGAAGGGTTCTGCGTTACGATATTCCTGCCGTTGTAGTAGCAGGAATTGCTGCCTGTACCCAGGATGCAGCACACGCCTTTTTCCTTACCGCTGGTAGCCCTTGCGGCGGCCAGCATGTCGGAGTAGGCTTCGGTCTGCTTTACCCCGAAATGCTTCCGCAGTATTTTGTTGATAAAGGAGGCCTGTGTCTTGCCTTTGACGCCCGCGCCATAAAACACGATGCGGTCTATCTGTTCTTTGGCCGGGTTCAGCTTCAGCTCTTCGGTCAGCAGGCGGTGGCAATCTTCTTCGGTCCTGAAAAAAGGGTTAAGACCGGAGGTCTGGAAATGCCGGGGCTTCTTATTGCTGGCGATCAGGCACCAGTCTGTTTTGGAAGAGCCGCTGTCGGCAATCAGTATGGATGACATTGTTCAGAATGCAATTGAAACCGGAAGGTAAAGGATGTTTTGTTCCTGTGCAAAAGTAGCGATCAAATTAATTCGTTAATCTTTCCGCTGTATCTTCGGATTGACCGGCGCTACGGAGCGGCCTTCCCGCTTGTTACTCGGCCCGAAGCGCTACCTTTGCCTCATGAAAACGCATGAGGCAACCATTGCTGCTATTGCCACGGCCCAGGGTATCGGCGCCATAGGTGTGATCCGGCTCAGCGGGCCCGATGCGATCCCCGTCGCGGATCGTATATTCAAGGGAAAAAAGCTCTCCCTGCAGCCTTCTCATACCCTCCACTTCGGAAAGATCGTTTCGCCCGATAACGGAGCCGATATTGACGAAGTGGTGGTGTCGCTGTTTCGCGGCCCTAAAAGCTATACAGGCGAAGATGTGGTAGAGATCAGCGGGCATGGTTCGCCTTATATCCTGCAATGTATCCTCGAAGCATGCACCCGGGCCGGCGCCAGGCTGGCGCAGCCCGGGGAGTTTACGCAACGGGCCTTTCTCAACGGTAAAATGGACCTGGCACAGGCCGAAGCGGTGGCAGACCTTATTGCAGCCGATTCCCGGGCGGCCCAGCAAACAGCCCTGAAGCAGCTGAAAGGCGGTTTCTCCAACGACCTGAAGTCGCTACGGGAGCAGCTCATCCACTTTGCGGCGCTCATTGAGCTCGAGCTGGACTTTTCGGACGAGGACGTGGAATTTGCTGACCGCAGCCAGTTCCGCAGCCTGATCGCACAGCTGAAAGGCGCAACAGGGCAGCTCATAGCATCTTTCGGCCTGGGCAATGCCATACGGAACGGCGTAAGCGTAGCCATTATCGGCAAGCCCAATGCCGGCAAGTCCACCCTGCTCAATGCCCTGCTCAACGAAGAGCGCGCCATCGTGAGCGATATAGCCGGCACCACGCGCGATACCATCGAAGAGGTGCTGAACATCAACGGCCTGCTGTTTCGCCTGATCGATACGGCAGGCATCCGGGAAAACACGGCGGACCGTATCGAGCAGATCGGGGTAGGGCGCAGCCTGGAAAAGATGCGGCAGGCCGATATAGTGGTCTACCTTTTTGATGCCGCTGCCGAGAACGAGGAGGCTTTACGGCAGCAAAAGCAGCTTTTCGAAACGGAAGGGCTGCGCTACCTGCTGGTTGCCAACAAAAGCGATATACTGGGGCCTGATGCTGCGCAGCAGCGCTTCCCGGAGCTGTGGCCCCGGCTGTTGTTTGTGTCGGCAAAAGAAAAGACAGACATCGATGCGATACGCACGCACCTGTATGACCTGGTAAACGGCGGGCAGATACAGGCTGAGAATACGATCGTGACCAATGCCCGCCACCATGCGGCTTTAAGGAAAGTGGCCGAATGCCTGGACGACATAGAGCAGGGTATGGACCACAACCTGAGCGGCGACCTGCTGGCCCCCGACATAAGGCGCTGCCTGCACTACCTGGGCGAGATCACCGGCCAGGTAGAGGTAGACAGGGATATATTGGGGACTATATTCGGGAAGTTTTGTATTGGGAAATAGCACGTATTGGTTTTACTGTCATTTTTTTCAATTGTAACCCAACCATAAGATATCGCTGAAGCGATTTGAGGCGACCCAACGGCGGTTGGCGATAAGTTATCAGCTGCAATAAGTGCTGGCTTTGTTTGATTAATATGCTCTACGCTGGAAAAATAATGGAAGGTTATAACATCTCTACCATCACTATCTATATTCGTTACAGGGTTGTTCAGGCAATAATTATACGGACTCATTACCGCATACTTATCTTCCAACGGATCACAAGCCGTCCACCTGCACAACCAGGGAATATAATACCTTGCCCCGTGGTAGTACAAGCCTGATTCCTCATCACGCTCCTTGCCCGTGTAACGGTAACGCTTCGCTATGGCATTAAGTGTTTCATTGCTGGCCTGGTAAGCAGTAGTGCCGTAAGGGTGGTATTCCTCGTAGCTGATCACTTCCGCTGCCTCGTTCAATTCTAAAGTAGCCGATTGTAAGTGGTTACTGTAGATATACCTTGTGAGCTCGGCCGGGGAAGGGCCGCTGCCGATGGTACGCTTTTCCAGCATGGCAATGCGGCCCGCATCGTCGCTGATGTGTACTGTTACCCTTTCCAGGTCGGGTGTCAAAGAACTGCCTGTAAATGTAGAAAGTTTATAAGACAAAGCCGTTCAATAAGTGAGCGTGAGGTGCGAAAAACAAAACCCCGACCAATTGCTGATCGGGGTTTGCTTTCAAATGCGGATGAAGATAATTTTACTTTTACAAAAGTGAATATTCGTGCCTTACCGATCATTAAGAAAGAAATCAATGTCTATCCACTTAAGGCTTCTTACATAACCACTTAGTTCCTGTTGATCAGATGGGTCGTTATTAAGTCTAATAATTGCTTCTGACGCCACATTCCCTTCTAATCTATCTAAAAGATTTGTCAATAAGTCGTAAAGATTTTCAGGAAATTTATTATCATTCTGAACTTCCATTACTATCTCGTCCAATAAAGTATAAAGCCTGCGCCGACTCCAATTATTCTCAATTGCATGTGATAAAATACTCTTATTTATATCTTCTGTTGTTTTCCCCTTATCTTTTATAAGAGCCTGAAGAAGTTCTTTGTCAGAAAGATAAGTGCTTTCTGTTCGTAATGTAGTTCGTAGTCTATTTAATTGTTCATTAGTCATAAAAGATGAAATTTACTTGTTTCTATACCTTTGCCAAGGTAAACTGTTAAGAATAGTTTGATAAGCACTAAACGGCATTCCTATGCCCGGTTGTATAAGAATGTGAGCTGGATTTTTGGGGTCGGGAGTTGGTAACAGACCTCTTGAGATTAAAGCTGACATACTTATTTTCCCTACGGCACCTTCTCCTTTTATCCTTGCCATCTGAGTTTCTACTGCATCTGGTACCAAATTAGTACTTAATCCGTGAGGGTCTGTAAGGCTTGGATAGACCATATTATTAATATCTGGAGTAATGTCTGGAGAAGAAGGATTGCTTAACGGTGTTCTTGCACCAAGTTCGCGACCATTGGGCGCACCATTAATTATATCACTTGGTTTCCAGTTCCCCCCTGTAGTTTCCATTGCTCGGTAAACATAAGTCTCGTTATCTTCATTAGGTTTAGTATCTGTAAGTGGTATTGGCGGGGCAATAGGTACAGTCAAAGGTGGCGTTACCGGTCTTGTTCTTTCTTCTTCAGCATCCAAAGCAATAGCAATACCTGCGGCAGCTGCTATTACAGCATATACAGCCCATTTAGGCCATGCAGCATCTGAAGGCTCCGGGATAGCAATGTCCGTTGCTATAAATCCCAGTGCAGCAGAAGTCCAACCTGTTGATGAAGGCTTCTCGACAGATTGAGAAGCAAGTAATTGCTCCTGTGCATAAGGTGTAAACGACTTAGCGAAAAAGGGTTTAGATGTTGGAGCTGATCCGGATGCAAATTCTATATCTCTGCTTATTCTGGATGAACCACCTGGATCGGGCAAATAAATGTCTGTCAAATATTCCCCATGTGCCAGTCCTTCAATTTCATCCTTAATCATTCTGGATTGACTACCTATTAATGTTCCGGCGTGGTCATAAATATTGGTCTTAAAAGTGTAAGTTATTGGTGTGCCATCCAACATTTTTGGTGTAGATACTGGATCATCAGGATCAGCACCACTCGGATCATTAAACATCACCGGATTATTAAACGAATAATTATACGGACTCATCCCCGCGTACTTACTTTCCATCGGGTCGCTTGCCGTCCACCTTGCTAACCAGGGTATATAATACCTTGCCCCATGATAATACAAACCACTTTCTTCGTCGCGCTCCTTACCTGTATACCGGTAACGTTTGGCTATAGCATTAATGGCTGTGTTATTTGCCTGGTAAGCCGTGGTACCATAAGGATGATATTCCTCGTAGCTGATCACTTCCGCTGCCTCGTTCAATTCTAAAGTAGCCGATTG
>Ga0182748_1000179_pt1 | contig 73974 bp, 77 predicted proteins | sample eDN3rd37CKraftOP_FD_128877 | JGI IMG/M metagenome (GOLD analysis project Ga0182748, IMG submission 128877) | Enriched Organic Plus compost microbial communities from Emeryville, California, USA - eDNA 3rd pass 37_C Kraft OP (version 2) (version 2) ... | reverse complement strand
CATAAACAAATTGATTGATATAACAGGAGCGTGATAGGATAAGAATTATGAAACGGTTCGCTATGTATCTTGCGGCTATCGGAATAATGTCTATGGCGAGCTTGTCGTTTGTTCCGTCAGCAAATGTTTATGCGGCTATTGGAAGCGCATGCCCAAATCAAAATGCCTTTTTCCCTAGCTGGTATGACAATATGTGTGACAGCAAGGGCAATATTGTGCCGCCAAACGGCCAAGGTGGCGGTAGCGACGCATCGACAACGGGACGCAATATTGGAGCTTGGCTCACCCAGATTGCATTTAATCTGGTAACAATGCTTTTGACGTTGGTCGCATATGTATCGCTAGCGTTTGTTATTTATGGTGGTTTCAAATACATGACGTCCGGTGACAACAGCAGTGGTACGCAGGCGGCGCGCAAGACAATCACGAATGCACTGATTGGTTTGGTAATCTCGATGTTGTCAGTTGCAATAGTCAGATTTGTTTCGGGGGTTATTTGATGATAAGAAAGATTATTTCAGTATTCACTGTTGTTGCAGCACTGGTGCTTTTAAGCGCTCCCACCGCTCAGGCGCAAGGTTTTCTCCAGAATCTTTTCGGCGGTGGAGGTGGTGGTAGTAATCGAAGTACGGAGATTACTATTAGCAAAGATGATCTTGGCCTCGGAGGCACGCCAGACAGAATAACGGGTAAAGAAGTGGCTGCTGTACTAAATCTTGTTTATGCGGCCGCAGGTTTTGTTGCGATTATTGTTATCGTTATTGGTGGCATCCGTTATGCATCAAGTAATGGCGATGCGAGCGGCATCCAAACAGCAAAGAACACTATCATGTATGCAGTTGTTGGATTAATCGTTGTTATCATGGCGGCAGCAATAACTAACTTTGTCATCGCATCAATCGGCGGGCAATCAGGAGGAGCGGGATAAAATGAAACGTTTTATCAAATTGACATTGGCAACTGTTTTTGCGATTGCAGGAATCTATGCATTTCATATTGCGACCCCTGCATATGCAGTCGATGTGATTCAAAATTCATGTAGTTCAGGTGGTGCAGGATCTCCACTTTGTGAATCAGATGAAGAATTGCCAAATATGATCACAAGTGTAGTCAATCTGCTTCTTGCCGTGCTTGGTTTTGTCGCTGTTCTCATGATCATCATCGGCGGTATTCGGTATGCAACAAGCAACGGCGACGCCAGTCAAACCAAAGCAGCCAAAGACACAGTTCTCTATGCGGTCATAGGTCTAGTTGTTGCTATACTTGCCTATGCAATAGTAAACTTTGTCCTAGACTTCTTTATCTAAGAACTACCACAAATATCACAAGGAGGGATATGAAAAAAATAACCGCAATTCTCGCTAGCATAGCTGTCATGTTTGGGATGGCTGCTTTGCCAACAGCTGTTGTTACCGCGCAAGGTGCTGCCGATAAAATCAAGCAAAGTGTCGAAGAAATAAATGATGGTAATGATGCAGATTTGCAAGAAGGCATTAAGACTATCGTCAATATGATGCTATTTATCTTGGGTGCAATTGCTGTCGTGATGATCATCATCGGCGGTATTCGGTATGCAACAAGCAACGGCGACGCAGGTAATGTAAAGGCTGCAAAAGATATCGTGCTTTATGCTGTCGTCGGTCTCGTGGTTGCAATTCTAGCCTATGCGATCGTCAACTTTGTTCTGGATGCATTCTCTGGCAATTAAACTTAACAAAGCGCAAGCTTTTTGATATAAATAAAACAGATTAATACAAAACGAAAGGTATTAACAATGAAAAAGTTACAAAAACTGTTGTCATCGGCCCTGATGGTCCCAGCCTTTGCATTGGGTGTCGGGCTGTTTGCAGGAGCCGTACCAGCACACGCTGCATTTGATTTGGGGCTTCAGGACGGTGCCAATGCCGCACAAGGCAAAGATCAGCATGGAGATGCTGCTAGCTTGTTCGGTGAAGGCGGCCAAGGCGGAATCTTCCGTACAGTTACCAACGTCATGCTGTTTGTTATCGGTGCGATCAGCGTGATCATGCTTATCGTTGGTGGTATCCGCTATGTTGTGTCTGGTGGTGATTCAACCAAGGTTCAGGAAGCGAAGAATACCATTCTATACGCAGTCGTCGGTGTTGTCGTGGCTATCCTCTCCTACGCTGTCGTCAACTTCGTCATCCAGAGCTTTACAGACGGCGCGTAAAGTGTATTGCGTCAAATAATAAAACAACCCCGCGATCGGGGTTGTTTTATTGGTAGATAAGCTAGATTACAAAACCTGAATCTTCTTGGCTTGCTCTTGCTTGACCTTGTTGAATGAGATGGTGAGGACGCCATCCTTCAAAACTGCCTCTACCTCGTCTTCCTTGACAGCAACAGGCAATGCTAGAGTACGACTAAATTCGCCCCAGTAGCATTCTTGGATGTGCCAGTTTGTAACGCTGACATCATCTCCGCTGCTTAGTGTACCGCTGATAGTCAGGATGCCATCAGAGATGCTGACATCCAAATCATCCTTGTTGACTCCGGCCGTGCGAGCCTTTACTACCAACTTTTCTTCTGTTTCGTAAACGTCGACAGCAAGTTGACCCGGGAAGTCTTCTTCGGAAGAATCATCGTCGGTCACTGTTGCAGCGGCAGCTTCGCTGTCGCTCAGGTCGTCATCGTCGTTTAGAAACGCGGCGGCCAACTCGTCCTCGATCAAGAGGTCGTCGTCATTTGGTTTTCGGGCCATAGTATCCTCCACTTTTACACTTGGCTCTTGACAAATCGTCCTCTACAGTATAGCTAATACCGATAGGATAATCAACAAAAGAGAGCGTGAAAACGTAAAAAACACAATGCTTGATAGCTGTCTTGCTTTTCTGGCTCCTCACCCCTGTTCTGGATGCGGTTTTGAAGGCACCCTACTTTGCCATAGTTGTAAAAATGACATCTTGAATGAGCCATTTTCACGCTGCATAGCCTGCGGTAAGCCTTGTGTTGAGACGAAGGGCATATGCGCTATATGCAGAGTTCCATACGAACGAGCCTGGTGTGTTGCCGAACGGCGTGACCAACTGAAACAGCTAATTAGCAATTTCAAGTTTATGAATGCAAAAGCTGCGTATCGTCCTTTGGCAGATTTGTTGCATGAATATCTGCCGGAATTACCCGAAAATACCGTGGTTATACCTGTGCCGACGATCAATCCACATATTCGACAACGAGGATATGATCATATGTTGTTGATTGCACGACAGTTCGCAAGATTGAGGCGACTTCCGCTTGACACGAGCTTGCAACGTGCCGTTATGACAGAACAGGTATCGGCAAATAGAAAACAGCGTATTGATCAGGCAAAATTAGCTTTTTCATGCATCAAACAACTTGATCCATCAAAAATATATTTACTACTCGATGACGTCGTGACGACAGGAGCTACAATTAAATATGCTGCAAAGACGCTGAAAGCGAGTGGCGCGCATACCATATGGGTCGCATCACTTAGCCGTCAGCCGGTTGATGAATAAGCCTTTTTGTCTAACGTGCCTCGACTAACAGAGGTTGATCTGATAAAATTACTTCTGTGTCCGATCAAGGAGAGGTGACCGAGCGGTTGATGGTACCGGTCTTGAAAACCGGCAAGGTGTAAAAGCCTTCGAGGGTTCGAATCCCTCCCTCTCCGCCAAAAGAATAAGACCAGATTTTAGTCTGGTCTTATTCTTTTGACTGATTAAATCGGATGCTCTAAACTTCTCCAGCTCCTTCCGTGAATGCATCGATCACAAAATCAATAGCAGCGTATGCGAGCAGTGCGACAATAATTCCGACAATTGCATATAAGATAGTATTCTTTGCTTCTTGAACGCGCGTTGCGTCGCCACCGGAGACAATATACCGTATGCCACCTATCATGAGCATGATGACACTAATCGCACCAATGAGAAATAACATGACGTTGGTGATCGTCCGAAACACACCGGTTTCACCGAACAAATCTGTCACCTGATCATTCCCTTTGGCAGCTTCGGCGCCTTCGTCTATACCAAGCTCGGATGGTGCTACTGATTGTGCATAAGCAAGGTCTGGTCCCCAAAGCGCCAGCGCAATAACTCCCAGGACTCCAAGCAAAATGACAATCAACATCAGGTATCGTCTCATAAATTCTATATAAGCGAATGCGATTAAAAACACCTGAGGCACAGAGGTGATTCATTGCGGAAACGCTTATGATTATGTATCCTGAATGAGTAAGGAGATTGGTATGCAAAAATACGTTACAAATTTGGTTGTCGTCGTCGCAAGCCTTTATGTAGTGTTTGCGGGTTTGTTGCTGCTAGCAGTCGTACTTGAATGGGTGCAATGGGCTGAAATCAAGGAGTGGCTAGTAAAAGGCGTCGGCGTAGCTGCCGTGTTTGTATCTATCAATGTCGTCGTTGCCTTTTTGATGCAGCTTCTGCCAAATTCTGACAGCAACAAGAAAAAGAAATAGCCTCATACATCACGAATCGCACAAAACGCAACCAATTGATATAGAGACCGTTGGTTACGTTTGTTTATATCAAGCTTGCTGATAATCCGTACTGCATCAATAGTCAAATCGGCGATTTTTTCGTCGATGCGCTCTGGCAAACCTAACTCAATCATAAGACTTCGGACATATTTAATGTCGGCATCCGATGCTTTTTGATTACCAAATATATGTTTGAGACGCTTCTTTTGTATAGCGGTACAGTTATGAAATAAGTAGTGATATAGCAGTGTCTTTTTACCCTCTTTGATATCGGATCCGACAGGTTTGCCAGTAGTTGATGGGTCGCCAAAAATACCCAACTCGTCATCGCGGATCTGAAAAATAGTACCGATGATTTTGCCGAGTTTTTCTAATTGGCCAATGACTGATGTGGGCTGATTTGCCAAGATTGCACCTGTGACTAACGGTAGAGAAAGTGAATACACGGCAGTTTTTTGTTCCATAACCATCATGATCACTGATTCATCGGGCACTTGTTCAGATTGCCCTAGCTCGATGTCGAGCATTTGCCCATAACAGACAGTCTCAAGTACGCGACTAAATAAATCGATTATCTTGGTTTTGTGCTCAGTGGTTGCGGTGATTGATCCAAGTGATCCTAGGGCTTTGAAAATTGCCGCATCGGCGACGCATATGGCCATGCTTTCGCCGAAATGTTTGCTGGCTGGTGGTTTTAGCGAAGACAAGTCTTCATATTGTCGGTGCATCGCTGGATTACCTCGTCGCATCGCATCTCCGTCCATGACATCATCATGAATCAGAAGGGCCGCATGCAATAATTCCAAACAGGCAGCTGCTGTTTTTGCTGCTTTTTTGTTTGTGCCGCCAAAAGCATCATGCGAAAACTGCAGTAGACAACCGCGCAATAATTTGCCGTTGACGGCATACTTATCTAATCGCGACTGAACATCCATGCGCCAATGATTCGTATCTCCCGATCCCCTGCCTTTGATCAAACGGCGAATGTCTTGCAACAACGGCTTTCTGTAAATGGCCAGACTGTCAATATCGGGACGTGTGACCATATATACATTTATGATGGGATCGAGCAATCTGGACTGCTCACGAGCCCAAGGCGAAAATTTTTTCGACTTACTCAAGCGGCGGAATTCCTGCCACGACACCCATCGGTATTCGGCTACTTCATCTGGGTTCGGTTTTGGTTCGTCATGTGTAGTGACAATATAAACCGGACATATTTCGTTTTCGACAATGCCATTCATTGCAGCACGATAACGATAATGCGGTAGTGCCAGACGTATAGAGTGAGGAGTTATGCCAAGTTCTTGTTTGAGGCGCCTCGCGATAGCCTGTGTTATTGGTTCTTCTGGTCCCGGGTGTCCGCAACAACTATTGGTCCATATGCCAGGAAAAACCTTTTTTGTATCGGCTCGTCTTGTGAGCAATACCTCGCCTTGTGCATTGAATACATAGGTAGAAAAAGCGAGATGAAGCGGCGTTTTGGCATGATGTGAATCGAGTTTTGGCGCTGATCCGATTGGTTTGCCCGATTTGTCTAGCAGCACAATCTGTTCTTTTTGGGTCATTTTTTGCTCCCGTATTCTTTCAGAAAACCCTTGGCATTAGCAACGCTTTTTTTGGTTTCTGCATTTATGGTATCAATGCCGTCTAATAACGTAATGATGATGTTCGTGTCATTTATAGTATGACATGACTGCAAGGCTTTTCTGGCTTTTGTCGTGTGGGATGAGATGACCTTGCAAATATCAAGCACGGTCTCATGCCAGAAAACACGTTGCATAACGGGTAGTATTTGTTTGAGGTCAACGGTTTTTTGCTGCACATCGATATCTTTTAAAATTTCTGTGACGACATATGTGGCGTGTCCTCGTGCGAAATCGTCCTGCCAATCATGCAGATCATCATTTAATTGTCTGGCGATAAGATAATGCTTGATTGCTAGAATTGTTTGCTGAACATCTTTATTGTTCATATCGAGACCATGACGTACAAGAACTGCGATCGGAGTGAGTGCGTGACCAAACGATCTTTCAGCGAGCTTCTGACGAGTTTTCCAGTCTGGTAGCTTGTCGATCGTGATTTTATTTTTGTGCTTATCGAAACGACAGTATGTTACCTCCCAATTGTTAGCTCGATCGATGGCATCGAACGTTTGATCAACAAACTCCAGGAAATCGTCGCAACCGGACATAGCCTCACGGAAACACCTCAAGCTTTCGCGCATAGCAATGTTGGCACCACTGAGCATACGAGCGTCACCTTCATCATCCAAAAAGTCGTCGTAAATCGTATACGCCAGCCATCCATAGAGATTTGCCCGACCAAGCATAGATAGAAATTGATAGTCAGGCTTGGAGGGTTGTATGAGAGAGTGGTGAAAAGCATACGGTAGAAGGACGATATCTTTGCCCTGGTTGTTGCCGGTGAAATCGCGCAGTACTTTGTGAATATTTTTTTGCATATCTTTGCCATGTGTACGATATTTTTTGTTTACGGCTCCGAGCACATTACGGTATATTTTTTCGGCTTGTTGGTCGTGAACAGCTGCTTGTTTTTTATGGGACGATGATTCGATTAATAACAACGCTTCTAACACAAAAGCTGTCGTAAGTGCGGGAGCGCCGCAATAGTATGTTTGGCCGTCTATTGCTGGGTCGATACAAAAAGCTTCGGCGGGCCAGCTGCCGTCTTCTGACTGTGTGCTGAACAAATACGCCATTGAGCTATCGAACTTCACCTTTGCCCCTAAGCGTACAAGCGACGAAATCGCCAACGCGGTGTGCAGCGGAGTTCCCCAATGACCGGCTTGGTTTCTGAGAGATAATATGTATGCTGCAAGGTCATGCTGTTTATTTTCGCGATATGAGCGAGCAATAAAATATATGACCGGATACTCATCGGGATAATATGGAGAATGAAAAGATTTGTTCGCGATGGCCTGTTCCATCATGTGCGTGAGATTTGGCAAAGGTTCAGCAGCTAGACTCAAAAAATACGCAACATTCGCATTCACCGCCAAATCAATGTCGAGCCATACCTTGTCGACGGTTTTTGGCACCAACCAGGTGCGATACGGTCCTCCGGGTTGATCTTCTGTCGCTATGAGCAACTTGACTGCTTGGGCCAGCAACGAGCCATCAATGTCTGACGAATCATTTAGCCAAAGTGCGCTCAATGCGCAGAATGTATCGTCTAGGTCATCGGGGTAAGGTGTTTCGGTGCGTTGAGGTGCGTTTTTTGCCCAGTAATTATATGAGCCATGTGGGCTTTTTTGGTTTTTTAACCATGAAGCGAGCTTGCGTTTTACAAGGACAGACTGGCGACTGTTATCCTGACTAAGGGCAGACAGTATAAAGGCGGGCATGAATACGGTTTGATATCTCAAACTGCTTGTGAAGTTATTTTTGTTGGGACTAGAAAGACTGATGAACCCGCCGTTTTTTAATTGAGTTCGGCGCAAATAACCCAAGGCTTTTTCACGAGCTTTTTGCATCCTTTTTCTTCCTCGGAAGTTTCAGTGTGAATGTTGTTCCTTTGCCAGGGTGACTTTCGACGGCAAGAGTGCCATGAAGTTGCTGTTCGGTCAGCTGTTTTGAGATGAACAGGCCGATGCCCATACCATGCTTTTTGGTGGTGTAGAAAGGTTCAAAAATAGTAGGCATATCCTTAGGGATGATACCTGGCCCATAGTCGCGGACATGGATAGTATAATCCTGATCGGATCTATCGAGCATGATGTCGACGACTTTTTCTTTGCCTTGGGCAGCTGAAGAATCGTAGGAATCAATTGCATTGCTTACTAAACAACCGATAATCTGTCGAAATACCACTCTGTCACCGTAATATCGTGTATTTTTGGGGATATTGCTCTGAATAGAGATTTTTGATTTCTGCCGTTTGTTTTTATACGACAAGGTCTGTATGACATCGTCGGTCTCTTCTAGAATCTCGAAGTCCATCGGGGTCTCATGTTCCATTACCTGTAATCGAACTTGTCGTATCAAATCTTCGATATACCGAATGCTTTCGTTGGTCTGTTGGATGATTTCTTCTTTGTCATTGCGCTTGTCACTGAGACTCTCTACGTCCATAGACAGTACAGTGATACGATTCGCCAAATCATGGAACAGCGCAGTGGTGGTATATCCGAGTTCAGCGAATTTATGTAGCTGATTGAGCTTTTCCATTTGCGCCTTGTGCAGCTCTTTAGTGCGCTCGCGTACTCTCACCTCCAGCATCTCATTGTGCTCTTTGAGTGCTTGCTCGGAGGCTTCGGCGCGTTGCAAAGAACGTTGCATCTGACGATACATGAGCCAGGAAACGATAGTAATAGCGAAAAAGGTTGCAACCAGCCCCAATGCATCACCAATACTTGCAGGGATAGTATGCCAAGCTAAATCAGGCTTTATGATTTCGTATGTATGAAGAAGAGATGTCAATACAAGAATAACAGAGGTCAAACCGGCAGTAACAAAGGAAGCAGTCGAAGTCAAAAGAATGCCAGACATCACGATTGTTAAGGCAAATAGCAAAACACCTTGGGGTAAAAGGATGCCATATGTAACAACCATGTATGTTGACATAATGAAAAAGCCCGCTATTAAAAGCAGAGCTGAAAATTCGAAATAGCCTTTTTTCGATAAAATAAAAAGCAGGAACAATACCAATGCGACGGCTGCGATACTGAGCAAATTTGTTATCAAGTAGTCGTACCGTAATACCAAAATACTTATGAAGACGATAACAAGGCTAAAAACAGCCATCAGCAACCAACCGGTTACCAAAAGTATATTCAGGATAAACTCTTTATTGCGCCGTTCTTGATTTGTAGATCGAGGGCTAACAAGAGCCATAAGGCCTTGTGAAATATAATTTTTCATAAGGGATTAGAAATAAATGACTCATGCAACAAGTTGCATGAGTCTACTATACTAGACATCCAGACTGCGACTTGCCCACGGTGCAGCCACATCTGCATATTGAACAACCGACTGTTCAACATCAGCATCACTGCGCGCGCTTGCGTCAGTCAAAATACTGGTAACAGTACTTTTCATGCCCACCCCTTTCTTTTGATTATTAATGATAATAACTGGGCGTGAATGCCCGGACAGGTTTCAAATCGTTTGTGTTATTGCTGTCAAGGTAAGCGGCTTGTGGAGTTACCAAAAGCATTATCGTAAATAATTCTGATAAAAACCTGAAAAACGTTTAAGCTTTTCTTCAATAAAATTTATGCTTTTTTCAAGCTGCGACCTTGCGATATCTATAATACAAAAATTCATCAACAACAGATAGACATTCGTTGATTAAGGTGTTATTATAACCAAAGCACATAGCGTTTTTCGCATGCACATGGAGGAGTACCCAAGTGGCTGAAGGGGACGGTTTGCTAAATCGTTAGTACGGGGAAACCTGTAGCGGGAGTTCGAATCTCCCCTCCTCCGCCAAGAAAAAACGAGCCCACAAGGACTCGTTTTTTCTTTTTGAAATCATGTTATTGACAAAAAGCTTAATCGTTTTTCTTTAGCGTACAGAGAGGGTAAACTAAAACCATGCAATGGCAAGATATTGTTCTCGCTACATGTATTTTGGGATTTAATATCGCGCTTTTCCCGACGATTTTTAGCCAATACAAACCACATGCTGGTACGGGAATTATGACCGCATTCTTTCAGATTGTGTCGTTCATTGTCTACTCTACTCTGCAGCTGTGGTATTCAGCTGCGATGGCTCTTCTGAATGCAACCCTTTGGTCGATTATTGTCGCACAGAAGATTACTAAAACGCGACGCGAAAGAAAACTTTAATTGTTCTTTGCGTCGAAACGCATGACGACGGCAGTCATGTCGTCTTGCTTTGCACGCATGTTGATCATCTTATCTTCACGGCTGCGTTCTTGTGCGCGATGCGTTAGTTCCAACGAACCGCCGCCGTGACGCAATATTTCGGTGATTTCTTCTGACGTCAGGTTGTCGTGGATGCCGTCGGAAGTGAGGATGATCTGATCGCCTGGTTCTAAATAGACAACTTCTACTTGGGTTGAGCTAAAGTTCCCACCGGGTCCAAGTGCTCCATAAATCATATTCTGCTGCTTGTATGCAACTTGTTCTTCGGGTGTAAGATCCTCAAGCTTTGTGATATTTGAAAAGCGCCATTGTCGTGCATACTTTTCGTCACGGGTTGTTGCGGTTGCAAGCGCCATAGATTGATCAAGAGTCAACATGCGGAGATTTCCGTCACGGAACAGGTAGGCCCGACTGTCGCCAACCGAAGCGATTACAGCATAATGTCGGTATTCTTCGTCTTCGAATGTTTTGACAACCGTAGCTGTGGTGGCTGGCTGAAAATCGCCAGTTGTTTCGCCTATGCCCTGTACGATGTCTCGGTGGGCATTGTGCAGAGCTTTGTGCATAAATTGCACGGCGCTATTGACGGTCGCAAGACCTGGGTGGTTGCGAAATGCCTTGTCGATACTGTTAGCAGCGATTTGTGATGCCAAGTCGGAACCACTATTGCTGCCGACGCCATCAAACACACCGGCGCCGCCGCCGCTTTCGTTAATAAAATAACTATCGTCATTGCGATCCGGGTGTCCTTCGTGAGTCAAGCTTGCTGCCTCGATAGATACCCTAAACTTTTCATTGTCGTTTGCAAGCATAGTTTCTGCCAAAGCAGGCTTGGCAATACCGGCACGATTCAATACTGTCTGGCCAATAAATGTTTCGTTGGCGCTACCAAGATCCCAGATACTGACAATTTCGCCATGCCGTGTAATCTGTAAGTGTTTGCGAGATGCGAATTTATCGAATCGGAAGCGGTTGTCGTATGTGTGGTGACGACCCAAAATAAGCGTCTCGCCATCGCGTAGTCCTTTGAGGCCCGTCATGTTTTCAGGGTCGAGGATTGCTGGTTCGATGACGAAGAAACCGATAGAAGTATTGACGTTGCGCCATTTTTCAAGCTCAAGAGGTGATAGATCACGATGAGGGTCGATGATCTTTAGTCGGGTATTCCCCACTTCTAAGTCAACCGGACCGTGGGTCAGGTTTAATTCGAAACCCCTTGTGTGCTCTTCTAATTTCGGGGCTTTTGCCAATATTTCATGACGGTTAGTCATGTCTATATTATACACTAAAGCTTATAAAAAATCAATATTAAACAATCTAAAGACTTGATCTGTCAACTGTAAAATCCAAATGCTTTTAATCTCTTTTTAAAGAGGCATATTTAATACTGGGGTATATGCCAAATAGAGTGAAACGAGGAGGATAATGACATGATATGGGCAATAATCGCGATTTTAGTAATACTGTGGTTGTTTGGATTTATGACCAATGTAGCAGGAGGTTTAGTGCATCTGTTACTAGTAATTGCGCTTATCTTGTTGATCTATAACCTGATTATGGGTCGTCGAGTAGAGTAATTTATTAAAAGTTACAACATATAAATGCTCATGCTATACTGGAGCCATGCAGCCTAATCAGCCTCAAGGTTATTATCGTCCTGATCAAGCACAGCCTACAGATCAACCGGTTACTATGCCACAAGGGCAAGTTGTCCAGCCAGTTGGCGGCAGCATTGACCCCTCGCCTACTCAAGCGCCACAAGACGCAGGTTCTGTCGTAGGACAAGATTTGTCGGCACAAGTAGGAGCGGCTACTGTCGGTGAAAATGATCAGGCAGTAGCTGGTGGCGATGAAACGTACGATAACTATAGTGACGATAGTGACGAAACCCAGGATGAGGCAGCGCTTGCCGGTCCAGTTTCATGGACTGCTCATGAGTATCTTCATCAGGAAAAGGGGGCTGGTTGGTTTATTCTTTTCGCGATCGTGATAGCTGGACTCATAGGGCTTTCTATTTGGATGAATGCGATATCGTTTACTGCAGTGCTGGTTGTGATTACGTTTATCGTTGTCGTATATCTTCGCCGACCGCCGCGAGAACTCTCATATACGCTAAACGACGAGGGCTTGTTGATTGATAACCACCTGTACAAGTACGAAGATTTCAAGGCGTTTGGTGTAGTACAGGACGGTGATGAGTTTTCGGTCATGCTTATTCCTACGCAACGCTTCCAACCGAGCGTCACTGTATATTTCCCTGAAGAGGCCGGAGAGGATATTGTCGATATGCTTGGTTCACGTCTGCCTATGAAGAATCTCAAGCTGGATGCGGTGGATCGATTGGTTCGACTGCTTCGTCTCTAGGTATCTAAGAGTCTTGTCACCTCTGTAAAAACATGGTACACTTACTAAGTTAATGTGCACCCGTAGCTCAGCTGGATAGAGCGTCAGCTTGCGGAGCTGAAGGCCATAGGTTCGAATCCTGTCGGGTGTACCAAACAAAGGCGGTCAAGTAATTGGCCGTTTTTGTTTGCTATACCGGCAATATAAACAGGAGCGTATGATCTATGGCAAAAAAAGAAAGTGAAAATGAAGGCAAAGTTTTTGTTGGCATGCTATTTCTCGGCGCCGGAGTCGGTTATATAGTAAGTATAGAGACCGAGAACTGGATGTATATGGGTGCTTGTACACTTATTGGCATGGGGCTTGGATTTGTACTAATGCCCTTTGTGCGCACAAAGTAAACAAAACCCTTATCGTTGACACTGCATAAAGGTACTCTATAATTTAAAGACACTTCTTGAGGTTGCTCTCTCCAGAATGGAGGTGATATGAGTGCCGCGGCGCAACAAGAGGAGAAAGACGGTCAAAAAACCGCGTAGACCTCAGTTGTTGACACCACGGCCCATGGAAGGTAGCGGCAAGAGTGCGCATTTGCGTTGGCGTTCATGCCAGCGCAAGAAGAAACGCACCAAACGAGATGCTGAGCAGCATGCCGAACAGCTGCGACGCAAAGATGGTGCAAGGATGCATGCGTATCGATGTGCATACGAGGACTGTGTACTGCCAGATGGTAGCCGCTCATGGCACGTCGGTCATGTTATACCGCGCACCGAACGCAAACGCCGCCACTGACCTGGTTCCGGTATGAGGAGGTGATACCCCGTCAAAAAGCACATGCAACAGTTGCTCCGTGCTCTCATATGGCGGGGCTTCTGTTTGGAAAGAGAGATGATGCAAAACAAAATGATGGTGGCGAGAAGGATGTAGCTCAAGCCTCCTTTGTTCACTACAAAAAAGAAGACTAGATCTTAGGCCTAGTCTTCTTTTCGTGGCGGAGAGAGAGGGATTCGAACCCTCGATGGGTTGCCCCATACCGCTTTTCGAGAGCGGCCAGTTCAACCACTCCTGCATCTCTCCTCGATAATTACATATTTTAACAGATAGAAAGGCAGATTACATCAGACCAAAACGTTCTGCCAAGTCATTTGTAATCAATGCTTGCTTGGCGAGTACAATACGAGAGTCGTCGTCGATGTGACTTTCATGAAAGCCAAGTTTTTTGAGCAAATTCAGACTCGCGTGGTTGCTTGGGTTGACTGTTGCAATAACGTTGTGGCCTTGGTCGTCTTCATGTTTTACGACAGCACCGACAGCGATTCGAGCAATCCCCTTGCCCACATGGTCCTTGTCGACAAAGTACGCAACTTCAACATCGTCTGGCTCGAATGATATTTCACTCGGAACAAGGCTTACATAACCGACGAGTTTACCTTCGTGCCAGATGCCTAGGCGTCTGTTTATGCTTTTCTTGTTCTTTATGTCTTGCGCGACTTGCTCATAAAGAAACTCATCTGATGTTATTTCGCCGGATGTATGATCGATGTTTTTTTCAAAGAGATACTTTACGTCTGCGAGATCATGTTCCTCAAACTCACGAACGGTTATATCTGATACTTCGATAGATAATGGCTTGGAATGTGAAGATGTAGCTTTTTCAGCGAGTGTCATGAATTAACATTACCATAATCACTATAAAAAGTCAATTTATATTATCCATGTTGCTACGGGATATAATGATGGTATGGAAGATTCAATTTTTACAAAAATCATCAAAGACGAGATTCCGTGCCATAAAGTCTACGAAGATGAGCATACATTGGCTTTTTTGGACATTCATCCTATTGCCGAGGGTCACACTTTGGTGATTCCCAAAAAACAAGTCGAATTTATATGGGATCTTGATGATGAGGATTACCAACATCTGATGGATAGTGTCAAAAAAGTTGGTCAGCATTTGCGCAAGACACTAGTCGTACCTTATGTCGGTGTACAAGTTGTCGGGGTCGATGTACCGCATGCGCATGTTCATCTGATCCCATTCAGGCGGGTTGCCGAATTCCGCAACCAACCGGATATGTCAGCAGAACCCGATCATGAGGCGCTGGCTTCTCTAGCCCAAAAACTTGCGATGTAGGTTAGAGATCAGTCCGAAAACTTTGGTGCGCGAGTAATCTGAGCTCGCGCACTTTTCTTTTTGGGCCATCGCCCCCCTACCCTGCTCTTTGTCACTCTGAATACTAACCCACTACGATGTAACGGAATTGACAAAAAATACAGCTTATGCTAATATCATAGGGTAATCGTTCAAAATAAACATGTTCACCACAATACTCCAACGCACCGCAATCGGTATCGCTGTCCTTACCACTTTAGGGATACTTGTGCACGATACGAGGTTTGACAAGGCTGTTGCTTTGGCATTGCCCGTAACGACAGTAGCCGTGGGCTTGGGTTCGCAAGCGCTTGATTTGGGTGGCCAGCCTCACACACACGTAGAGCGTGCTTCCCTATCCCATGTCTTTACTGGTATACCGAGGATTCATCCGAGAGAAGATCGCAAGTATAACTTCGATCGTCTGTTTGGTCGTACAAGTTACTTCAGTGACGCGGGTGTAATCTGGCCAAGCGTCTAGGATTATTCGAGAACGTCTAATTCGCGCTCGAGCTGTGCAACGAGCGCTTTTTTCTCGTCTAGTAGCTTGTGGGTTTCCTCGACTAAATGCTCTGGTGCTTTTGCTATGTAGTTTGGATTTTCTAGTCGTGCAGAAAGTGTCAAAACATCTTGTTTTGCCTGGCCGAGACGTCGTTCGAGATTCGTTTGATGTTCATAGAGCGTATCTTCGTCTACTTCCAGCCATGCTTCGCGGTTTTCGGCAGCTAGACGCAGACCTTTTGGTTGGTCGACGTAGCGAACTTCCTTGAGACGCGCTAACCAAGCTATCAAGTCACTGTTGTCTTGAACGAGAGAGTCGTTTTGATACAGCATTGCATAACGTTTACCTTTTGGTAGTTCGCTTAACACATAGCGAGTTTCGACGACGAGTTTTTGTAGCTGTTCAAACTCAGCGGCGGCAATATCGTCGTATTTTGCTGCGACGGGCCATTTGCTTTGGATGAGCATCTCTGACTTGTGCCACTCTAGTGTTTGCCAAATAGCCTCAGTAACGAACGGTGCAAATGGATGCGCGATCCTGAGAACAGTGTCTAGTACCCAGCCAAGCAAGTGCGTATTCATTTGTTTTTTGCTTGCTTCGATATACCAGTCTGCAACATCATCCCAGACGACATGATAGACGGTTTCACTCGCTTCTGCGAAACGATATTGGGACAATTGTTCGGCAATCGTATCAGCTGCCTCTGTGAGTTGTCTGATAATCCAATGATCGGCTATGGTGGTCGGAATCGGTTTACCAAGAGAGAAGTCATCAGGCAAAGTACCTTCGACATAACGCGCGATGTTCCAGAGCTTATTGCAGAAGTTTCGGCCAGTGACGACGCGTGACTCTCCGAATGCCTGGTTTTGTCCTGCGCTACGGTTTGAGACCAGGCCGAGTCGAAGCGCGTCAGAGCCGTACTTGATGACCATTTCCATCGGATTGACGACGTTTCCTTTGCTCTTACTCATCTTCTGACCGTGTTCATCAAGCACCAAACCATGCAGATACACCTCTTTGAAAGGTACTTTATCTGTGGTGTAGAGGCCGAACATGATCATACGGCTGACCCATGGGAATAAAATGTCGTAACCTGTCTCCATGACACTTAGCGGATAATATTTCGCAAGCTCCCCTTCTTCGAGGTAATCAGTTGTGATGAATGGCCACTGACCGCTTGAGAACCAGGTGTCGAAAGTATCCTCTTCGCGTTTATATGTTGTGCCATTTACATTAATAGTCTTTTGGTCTACCCTATCGTCGAAGATCCAATCGTTCGGATCCTTGGTGCTTTGGAATGCCGGGATAGGGATACCCCACGGAATCTGACGCGAGAGGTTCCAATCGTGAATATTTTCGAAGTAGTTGATCAGAGCCGATTTTTTGCTGGCAGGATAAAACTTGATTTTATCTGCCTTGATTGCTTCGATCGCTCGCTCCGCAAGTGGCTTCATTTTGATAAACCACTGTTCTTTGAGGAGTGGCTGAATAGGCAATCCACTTTTGTAGTCATAGCCGACACTATGCTCTATTTCATCTTCACCCCGCCTAAATTCCGCAGCCGATAAGGCGGCTAGCAGGCGTTTTCGGGCTTCTTGCACATCCAGTCCTTTGAACTGTTCGGGTACATTGATCATCGTTCCGTCGTAATCGATCACTTGAATACGAGGTAAATCATGACGCTGACCTATTTCAAAATCATTCGGATCGTGCGCTGGAGTCACTTTGACCGCACCAGTGCCGAAGTTTGGATCAACATGTTCGTCGGCAATCACGGGAATTTCTCGATGCGTCAGAGGAACAACCACATGAGATCCGATCAAATGTTTGTATCGATCGTCATCTGGATGGACGGCTATAGCTGTGTCGCCGAAGAGTGTTTCGGGTCGAGTTGTAGCAACGATGATTTCATCAACATGATCGAGCACTGGGTATGCGATACGCCAGAGAGTACCCTTCTCTGTTTTGTACTTGACCTCAATATCAGCGTAACCGGTCTGATATTTCGTGCTGTAGTTGACAACCCGTTCGCCCCTATAGACAAGACCGTCATCCCATAATTTTTTGAATGTCTTGTATGCTCTATCGACAACCTTTTTGTCTAGGGTATATACGAGATCGTCCCATGATACACTTGCGCCAAGCGCGCGGATTTGAGCCTCGGTATTTTGCCGATGCATATCAACGAATTCACGCACGTTGTTGTAGTTCTCTTCTCGAGTGAACTGCATGCGTGATTTGCCAGTTTTTTCGAGCTCTCGCTCGTATACAACCCATGTTTCTAGTCCGGCATGATCTTCGCCCGGAATGTATACTACATCCCTACCCTGCATCCTGTAAAAGCGTGCCAAGATGTCCTCGAGACCGATCGTCAGCGCATGTCCAATGTGCAGATTGCCGTTTGCATTGGCTGGCGGCATAACGATACTGTACGGTTCACCATCCCCCAACGGTTTGAAAGCACCAGATGTTTCCCACATCTGGTAAATCGTCGGCTCGAAGTCTGTTGGATTGTATGTTTTTCCTAGCTTCATATCAACTCATAAACCTTATGCTTTTTCACGTGCAAAAACAGGATTTTTGTTGTTTGCAAGCTGTTTTTACATATGTAGTTACTGTGTACAGTATAGCATAAGAGAAGATGTATAATAGAGGTATGATCTCACTCAAAGAGTGCAAGGATAGGGGCGAATGGGATGACTTCGTGCTCGAGAATGATGGCCACCCGCTTCAATTATGGGGATGGGGTGAAACTAAAGCGATGCACGGATGGAAAGCCGAACGGTTATTTGCACTTGACATGGAGGGTAAGCGAGTAGGGGGAGCACAATTGCTCATTCGACATTTGCCTTGGCCTTTTAGGGCGCTTGTCTATGTGCCTAGGGGGCCTGTTGGCGATACGAAATACAGCAGCAGCCTCCTGGATGCCCTGTCGAATTATGCCAAATCACATCATGGCGCGGTTGTTATGACAATTGAGCCCGATTGGGAAGAGTTGCCGAGTTTACCGCAGGAGTGGAAAAAGAGTGGAAACACAATCTTGATCCCTGATACGTTGATACTCGATCTGCGCAAATCAGAAGAAAAACTGCTCGAATCAATGAGCAAAAAAACCCGGCAGTATATCCGGAAGTCTGGCGCCGAAGAAGGAGTGGCTGTCAGGCAGGTAAAGGATCGGGAAGAGTTGGCGAAGTGCCTAGATGTATATCATGAAACAGCCAGTCGGGCTGGATTTGCGTTGCATGATGATCAGTACTACTACGATGTTTTTGAAAACCTAGGAGAAGCATCTCCGGTTTTTGCAGTATACAAAAACGAAGCTCCAATTGCTTTTCTGTGGTTAGCAATTAGCGCTCATACGGCTTTTGAACTTTATGGCGGCATGAATAATGTAGGGCAGGAGCTTCGTGCAAACTATGCTCTCAAATGGCACGCTATTCGTAAGATGAAAGAGTGGGGGATTGACCGTTACGACATGAACGGTCTTGTGTCCGATGGAGTCAGTAATTTCAAACGAGGCTTTGCTGATCATACCAATGAGTTGGTTGGAACATATGACAAGCCCCTGTCGCCACTATACACTTTGTGGGCAAAAGGCTTACCTTTAGCAAAACAAATTATCCGTAAGATTAAACGGTAGCCCATGCCGTTTTGGTCATCGACAGGCTGGGAATGACTTCGAAATCGTAAGGATCCACAGGATCCTTTTTTAATGATACGTAGTATCCAAGTGTTGCAATCATTGCCGCATTGTCGGTACATAGCTCTATCGGCGCGTACTGGATATCGATCGGCAATCGCTCTCGGAGTTGCCGACGAAGCTCTTGGTTTGCGGCTACGCCCCCGGCTATGACAACACTAGCGGGGTGATAATCTTGGAATGCTTTTTCGGTTTTGTCGACGAGGGTTTCAATCGCAACTCGTTGGAAGCTCGCCGCGAAATCATTGCGCGTGACGTCGTCTAAGAGCTCAGGAAGCGCGTGAGATGGAAATGTGTAATCATGACCAGTTTGAGCCTGTACGGCCCTCAGAAGCGCTGTCTTGAGGCCTGAGAATGAAAAATCATAAGGACTTTGCAGCTTGGCTTTGGGCAACTTGTATTTGTACGGGTCGCCATTTGCTGCGGCCTTTGCGATTGACGGACCGCCAGGATAGGGGAGGCCAATGATTTTTGCGACTTTGTCGAATGCTTCACCGACGGCATCATCCTGGGTTTGCCCAAGCAACTCATAGTTGCCATGATCCCGGAAGAGAACGAGCTGTGTATGTCCGCCAGAAACAACTAAGGCCAACATAGGGAATAAGGGCTGGGAAGATGGGAGGGGGGTTGAAAAGGAGTCTCCAATCCCACTAGATTCAGTAATGAAATTGGCATACACATGTGCTTCCACGTGGTGAATGGCATAAAGCGGTTTGTTGTGAATAATTGCTAGGGTACGGGCAGCTAGCGTACCGATCAAAAGGCTACCGATCAAACCAGGGGCATAGGTGACGGCTATGGCATCAATATCATCCCATGCACAGCCTGCATCGTTGAGCGCTTTGCTGATAACGGGATTGATCACTTCGATATGGTTGCGTGCAGCAACTTCTGGCACAACACCACCGTACTCTTTGTGGATGTCGATTTGTGTCTGAACAACATTGGAAAGTAGCCGTCGTCCATCTTCGACGACGGCAGCAGCCGTTTCATCGCAACTGGATTCAATGCCCAAAATTTTCACTACTGTTAGTATAGCAGGTTTACAGAGAAACGCTTCCTTGGCGCAAAACTTCGATACCTTGGTCTGTTGGGCGGATGATGGTCGAAGGCTGTATGTCAGATATGGTGCCGCCATCCACATAAAAATCGACCGTATCTCCGAAATAATCTAGCGCTTCTTGGATAGTTGTTGCCGGTGGTTGTCCAGGTTGGTTGGCACTGGATGTGATGAGCGGTCCGGTCTGATCGAGCAATTTACGGACCTTCGCGTCAGCTATGACGCGCATTGCAAGTGAACCAACTCCTTGGTGCAGATATTCGTGTCCTTGTACTGCCAAAATGGCGCTCACTGGATTTGGCCACCATTGTTTCACTTTATTGATTTCTGACTCTGAAACACCAAGGTCGATGAGCTGACCAATATTGGCAGCAATCAGTGTACCTGGTTTGTGTTCGCGCTTTTTTAGCTCATAAAGACGTTTTGTGGCAGATTGATTAGCAGCACAGGCAACAACACCATATACCGTATCGGTCGGAATGACTCCTATTTCTCCATGTTGAAGGCGCTCGGCCGCTTCATCAAATGCAACGATGTTCATACAGCATATCGTATCATGGAAAATCCTAGTGGTTGCACGAGGTCTTGAATGATAAAATAAACATATGAAGAAACTGTTGGTGAGCGCTACGCGCAAGGCATTGCCAAGCGGTGTCGTCCGCCGTTTAGAGGAAGGCTATCGCCGCGGACGCGTTCGACTCGTGCGAGCGCGATATGGTAATCCTGCCAAGAATCTGAAAGTAATAGCTGTAACTGGTACAAATGGCAAAACAACAACTCTTTGCTATATAAACGAGATTCTTAAAGAAGCTGGCTACAAGACGGCAATGTTTACCACGGCGGTCATCGAAATTGCCGGTAGTCGTAAAATCAATGATTTGAACGCTACGGTCGCTTTGACTGCAGAGATGCAACGCTTTTTTCGCGACGCCAAGAAAGCCAAGGTAGATTACACCTTATTGGAAGTAACCAGTCATGCTTTGCATCAGCACAAGCTAGACGGTGTGCCGATTTACGCAGCGGTGATGACAAACCTGACGCAGGATCATCTGGATTATCACAAGACTATGGATGCATATGCAGCGGCCAAAGCAAAGTTATTTCAGAATGAGCCGCAGTTTATTGTTTTGAATCGCGATGATGAATGGTTTGAGTATTTCGACAAATTCTACGCTGGCGCTCAGAAGATTACATATGGAAAGCATGACGATGCCGAAGCGCAAATTGTTTATACGAAGCTGTACCGAAAAGGCAGCGAGGCAAGGGTAGTTGTTGATCATCAAACAACAATTGAATTGGCCACTGCACTACCTGGAGAATTCAATATCTACAATATGACAGCAGCAGCCGCAACAGCATATTTGCTCGGTCTCAAGATAGAAGACATTATAGAAGGAACTGCGAATTTAGAAGCCGTACCAGGACGTTTTGAGCGGGTTGAGGCAGGACAGGACTTTGATGTGATTGTCGATTATGCACATACGCCAGACGGATTGGAAAAATTCCTGACTGCATGCAAGTCAATCGCAAAAAACAGAGTCATTCTGGTGTTTGGAGCATGCGGAGATCGCGATAAGGGCAAGCGGCCGATTATGGGGGAGATTGCTTCAAAGTATGCCGATAGGATTTTTCTGACAGATGAAGAGAGCTATAACGAGGATCCGGACAAGATTCGTGAAGACATCATGGAAGGTATCAAGTCGGCAAAAGGGGACGGAAAAACAACTGAAATTCCTGATCGTCGCGAAGCAATCAAGAAGGCGCTTAGTGTTGCCAAAAAAGGCGATATGGTCTTGGTTACTGGCATGGGACACGAAAAATTCCGTATAATCAAAGGTAAAAGAGAGCCGTGGAACGATGCTGATGTCGTCCGTGAACTTTTATCATAGGTAGGCATACGTGATGGCGGAAAACAAAAAAGCAATTATCAAAAAAATAATCCGAGACTATGCGGCCACGATTGTTGCGACGGTTTTGCTGCTTATGATTCTTACGTTACTTTTACTGTTCCGACACAATGCGCTTTTGAGTGTTAATGATCTGTCAAAAATCAACCCACTCATTACGTCAGCGGAAGGTGATTATGTGGCCGTCAACGACTCTGGTGAACTGATCGAAGCACCACAAGATGATGGAGAATCGAGTCAAGACAAGCGAGCAATAGATAACAAAAAAGACGCGGATAGTTCAGGTAAACAAACCGCCAATCCACAAGGATCAAAAGGCGGAAGCAGCAACAGCGGAGCGATTGTTATCGATGATTTAAACAATACTGGTGATACACCAAAGGCTCCAAGCCAACCCGATAATGAGTCGAAACAACCGCAGTTCACTGTCATAATCGACGGCCCGATTTCAGCAAGCATGAATTCCAAATGTAATGCACTGTTAGATCTTTTCGGTTCTTGTGCTCTTGGTAATCGCACCTATACATACACGGTGACAGCCCAGGTGATTGCCAAGAACGGTCCTGGAGTCATTACTTACGCTTGGAAACTAAAGCCGAACACAGGCGATGAAACCGTACATACGAGTTCCGTCACTGTTGGCAGTGGGACGGTGTCGAGGAGCCTTTCTCATGAATGGAAGATTTCGCAGTGTAAAACATATGATATCGAGCTGACAATCACCCAGCCGAATAACCAAGAGAAGGCAACGCTTCGATATACGCCGAATTGTAGCTAAGGAAAAAGGGATGGGCATTTTCGACAAGTTTCGTATCATAAACAATACCAGTTTGCAGGTACGATTCTTGGTACGTATTCTGTTGCCGCCATTTCTGATACTTCTGATTATCAGTATTGTTGGCTTTGTGGTTCTCGATCGAGTTTTGCGCGCAAACGCGACAGATGAGCTGAGGCGAAGCGCTGTCACCACGGCCGCGAAGATGGAGCGCGAATTTTCACTGCGAAAATCTATATTGCGGAGTACGGGTGACGAGCTGTTTAACGTCGCAAATTCATATGGTAGCGAAAAGATCCAATTAAAAGAAAAGGCTGAGACCTGTAAAGTGCATCTATCAGCAAGCAATAACTTCCAGAATGCACCTAATAATGCGTGTGAACCATTTTTTGCCCAATTTGCACTCGCCTTAAATCAAAAATCGAGTTTGCAAAGTGCGGTGGATGTAGGATATGTCGAAAAATCCAATGAACTAACACTCCTAGAGAGGGAGGCGTCGCGTGAGCGTCTCGAGACCTATGTGGAATTTTTCCCAGAAACACGACAGCTTATTGTTGCTGACAAAGAAGGTAAGGTGATTAATCAAGCGTCGCGCGGCCAAGAAATGACCGATGAATATATGAAGTCGATCGAAGCGATTATTAAAAAAGCACTCAATCAACCGATTGAAGGTGAGTTTGTCAAAAATGGAGACATGCGTCTGCTTGTGTTTGCATATCCTATTACATCGGGCGTTGTGCTAGCGGCATACAACCTTGATCATATTGAGTTTTTGTATTTGTCATGGAAAACAGCACCGATTGATACAACTAGGTCGTATATAGTTATTGCAGATGCGAAAAGCAAGCAGAGCTATCCGAAGATTGGCGAAGGCAGCTTGTATGAGCCAGTTCTCGGTATCGCTCAGGGTGACGCGCATACGTTCGCAAGCTCAAATATCGAGTATTTGGCAGTTTCAGAGCCGATCGGTAATACAAACTGGAGAGTTATAGCAGCATCTCCGGCTGCTATCGCACTAGAACCGCTTATGAGTACTAATATTATGGCGGTTGCCGTATCGGGCGGATTGCTTGTTGTGTTGTTGTGGCTTGGATCTCGCTTTGTCAATCGAACAGTGAAAAGTATTTTGGAGCTGGCAAGTGGCGCGATAGTTTTTGCCAATAACCAATTGGATCATCGGATCAATACTTCGTCGATGAGCGACAAAGAGTTTGCCCAGTTGGCTGAGATCATGAATAGTATGGCTGAAAAAATTCAGGTAGCCGAGGCGGCAATCGATCAAAAGAACAAAGAATTCATCAGCATCGCTACGCATGAAATCAAAGCGCCAATGACTGCGATTATCGGTCATTTGTCGATGGTACTCGATGATGGTATGGGAAATATTGACGATACGGCAAGGCAACTCATGAGTGAGGCATACAAGGGTACGGTGCGATTACGTGATCTAGTGAATGAACTGCTTGATATCGCACGGCTTGAATCTGGACGCGCTCAGTTTAATATCGAACGACTCGATCTTGTTAGTGAAATCAAGGATATGATCAAGCTGCAAGAAAGTCCAGCGGCAGAAAAGGGCATAACACTTACATATCGGGCACCGACTGAATCGTTGCCAGTAATGGCAGACAAGACGAAACTAGAGGTCGTACTGACAAACTTTATTTCGAATGGCATCAAATATAACCGTCCACAGGGTAGTGTGTCGGTTGCGCACAAGCTTAGTAACAACCAAGTCGTTATCGCTATCAGCGATACAGGATTAGGTATACCAAAGGATCAGCAGGCAAAAATGTTCCAAAAATTTTTCCGTGTTTCAGGAGAGGATCGAGCGAGCATTCCAGGTACAGGACTCGGCATGTATATCACCAAACAATTCATCGAAGGCATGGGCGGCAAACTATGGTTCGAATCGGAACATAGCAAGGGCACGACATTTTATTTCACACTACCACTTGCTGATTCCATGGCCCAGGGAGCGGGTGTATCAAGTAGTCCAACAGCTACTCCTAATCATCAGACGACCTAAAGCTATTGGCCATTGAAATACAACGGAAAATTATACCGCCATCCTACGAAGGTGATTGACATATCCAATAGCCAATAGCTAACTAGTACCAACTCTCTCCGTATTTCCGCCACCAGTAACGCTTCACAAGGCGTTCACCAAATTTGACCCAAAGACGGTATTGAAATGGTCTGATAGGTAAATCAAAGGCGCCCACATAATCGGTCACCTGCTTGTTGAAACTCGTTTTAAATCGTCCTAAGCCGTAATGAGGGTGCTGTTTATCATCGATTCGGCTACTTGGTGGACATCCACCCAAATCATGTAACTTAGCACCCTGTTCACGCGCCCACTGAATAATATGCCACTGCATTAAGTGGCTGGCGCCATACACATTTTTGTCTCGTATGCTCGCGGCATCTTTGTAGAGGCTTTTTTCGCCAAAGACGATAGCAAAAGCGCAGGCAATAAGTTTGTCTTCATGATAGGTGAAGAATAATTGACCCAAACCAGCATCGGCATACCGCCGCCAAAACTTAAACTGGTAGTCGTACGGTCTGATGACAAAGCCCTGTTTTTGCGCAGTTTCAGTGAACATCTGATAGAACAACCGACAATTGTCATCAGTAGCTTCGACTTGTTTTACGATTACACCATCGCGTTCGGCTCGTCGGATAGCATGACGGCCCTTTTGATTAAGACTTGCAAGGATAGTGTCTGGTTCTGGAGCTATATTGAGCAAAACAGTCGAACTATGAGGCTGAATGGGCGGGACGTGCAATAGCCCAAACGCTTTAATTGCTTCTAATGTGTCTGGCGTTTTCTTGAGTTCTGGCTCGATTTTGAGAGCGAACGCATTGTTTTTGTGGGCTAGTTTTGCAAGAGGTTGTAGCATTTCGCCAAGCTGTTCGACAGATTTGATACCCGGACCTTTTGGCACATACCACATTTTTCCTAGACCCAATACTCTTTTTTCGAGTACGGTTATAGCAAGGTTTTCGCTGATAATATACCGAGGTTTCCAGTTTCCCATTTTTTTCTGTTCGGCAAATTCATCGCCTTGGAAAACATTCCCGCCATCGGGGTTGGCCAGAATTCGAGCATCCCATTCTGCAATTTCTTCAGCTGTTGCAAATCGTAAATCCATATAGCTAGTATATCAGTTATGGTTGATGTGCTTATTGATACAAAGTGTTATCAAATTGCACTTATCGATTTTGAAATCAAAGATTCTACCTTTGCTTAATGAGATATTAAAAGCCGTTTCGCAGACAGGCCTTCATTCCGTATAATGATGAGTATGAGTACGATTTTTTCCGCATACGATATCCGTGGCCGTGCAGGCGACACATTATCAACTGAACAGGCGTGGAATGTAGGTCGCGCATTTGCTGAATGGATACCAGAGGAAGGCAATATTGTCATTGCAAGCACTGAGAATGCCAATGAATCTGTTGTGAATGCTCTCGTCGAAGGCTTGCTCTTGCAGGGCAGAAACGTTGTTAACAAGGGTGCTGTCACAGATCAACAAGCGGTTATATCTGCCATTCGAGAAGAAAAAGGCGTTGGTGGTATGTTTATATCGCGCGATGATTTACAAAATATCGAAATCATTTCGCTTTTTAATAGCCAAGGCGTCGCGATTACATCTGACAATGGACTTAGTGATATCGCACAGCTTGTTGAAGCTGCTAATTTCATGCCGCCAGCTGAAAAAGGTAAATTATTCTAAAAGGAAATAGGCCCCGGTAGAACGGATTTGATCCGATACAACCGGGGCCTTTGAGCAGGGTTAGTCGCTGATGAGAACATACACCACCCGCTCACCGGTGTTGATACGAACTGCGATGTTCGTCTCGAGCTCTTGTGCAAGGATGCTAAATTCGCCCGAAGGCGTATACAGCTCAATGACTGAGAACTCGACCGAACGAATCTGATCGTCGCCCCTATGAGCGGCGAGCTCGTCGTCAACCGGTTTGACGTTCAGTCTCAGAACGTCGTTCATCCGGAGTCTGTCGAGCACAAAGTCTCGAAAGCGTTCCGGATTCTCAACAAAATCTTCGTCGCTGTCGGGCGAACCAACAACGGCGAAGGTACGAAGCATCATGTGCTTCACCTCCTCTCGGAACTGTATATGTCGAGAGTTAGTATATTATATCATAAAAATATAATTTATGCTATACCCTTGACTCGGGCGGCTTTGTTTAGGTCTCGCATCATTGCGGGGCCTTTTTGTTGTGCTAGTTCATAAGGAATACGGAAACCGCCGTTAAACTCATGGTTTTCAATATGCGACCAGATGATGCGATCAGGATGTGGCGATTTTTGACGTGCTATTTCAACAGCTGTTGGGCTGGCTTTGATGTCGATTGGAACTGGCTTGCCGCTGATATAAACGATGAGATCTTGTCCTTTCATCTCTTGCTCATTGTCGGTTTCATCATATTCAAGACCCAGCGCACCAATAATTTGTGTTGCGCCGATTTCATGACGCATACCATCCATTGCTATCCGAACTTCATGGGTAAAATCGGCCACGTTTTGCTTAGGGTTGGCTCCTTCATACATGCGAGCCATAAATGCGAGAAGATCATTGAAAGAAAGATGTGCATGGGAGTCAATAACATTCTTAAGAGCATGGTTAAACTCAAGAACTTCATTGCGATAATAACGCTTTTTTGAATACGGCACGTGAGCACCTTCTTGTTCTTGTTGGCGAATCTTGTTGAGCGCCTTCTGTGCTCGATAGAATGGTTCCAATTGAGCTATGAGAGCAAAGCGATCTCCTTCTGGGGTACGATAACCACTGTCTTTCGTGGCGCTCTCAGCAAGGAAACGTGCGGACTTGGTAATAGCTCGATTGATTGCTCGGCGTCTTTCATCGAGGTCTAGTTTATTGAAGGCAACATGAGACAGGACGGAGCGGAATGCTTCGGTAGATTTTATGGCTTCGACATGCGCTAGTGGTTCGAGTGGTTTTTGTTTTTCGAATGACATATATTATATGATAACACAAGCATTATGTATTGTCAATTAAAAACATAAGCATATTGACAAAAACACAAAAATATATATAATTATAAGCATGAGCAACATTATGGAAAAACCAAGATCAAACAGAGCAAAAACGTTTTATCGCTTTCATGGCAGGCAGGATCATGGAACGGCTGCACGGCGAAAAGGCCATGAAGGTGGCGACAAACTAGACCAATCTTTGTCCTTGATCGAAAAACGAAAAAAAATGGCTCAAAGCATTCTTCGTGAGATTGAGGATGGTCTTGCCGAGAGTGGTGGTTATGAAGATCCGGCTGAGCTTGCTATCCAAACGACTCACCACAAGGCTGACAAAGAATCAGATGAATATATCGAGGAATTTGGAGCTGGCAAGCGCAAAGAACAAAGTGAAGATTTAAATGAAGATGCAGTACTAAATCGACTGTATCGCCAATGCAGGGAAGTTTTGGGTCATTTGAATCATCTACCTCTCAAGACGCCGGACGAAAAGGTTATGAGCCAACGAGAGCTTGATTCGTTGCGTGATTACCTAGAAGGCGAGCTAGAAGACTTGCGCGATCAAATCGAAGCTATAGAGGGCAACTCTCTTCCAACGGCTGCTCAAATGGGCCAACTAACTCTGCGAGAGATTAATGCTAGCAAGTTGCGTACCGCAACACTCGACAACGAATACAATGAAAATGATGATTTCGGCGACTATGTCGGTGATTCGCACATTCGAATTAGCCCCCGTCCACGATAACTAGCAACCCCCATTCACAAAAAATTAGCACTCTGCCCTTGCAAGTGCTAATTTTTTTGTTTACAATAGAATTACACTATTAAGTAAACATAAATCTAAGCGCGAGAAACGGAGGAACATGCAATTATGAGTGCGCCTATCAAACCCCTTGCCGCTCGTGTGGTTGCAGTCCGCGAACAGGCTCAGACGAAGACCGCCAGCGGTATTTACCTGCCGGATACAGCCAAAGAAAAGCCAGTCGTCGCGACTGTTGAGGCTGTTGGTCCGGATGTGAAGCATGTCAAAAAAGGCGACAAAATCGTATACAAGGAATACTCGACAACTGAACTGAAAATCAACGGTACCGAGTATCTGATTATTAACGAAGAAGATATCTTAGCGACGGTATAAGGAGGTGAAAGCGATGGCAAAGAGAGTATTCTATGATGATGATGCCCGTGAACGCGTACTTGGTGGCGCGAAAGCACTTTATGACGCAGTCAAGGTAACATACGGTCCAAAGGGTCGAAACGTCGTTATTGCGAAAAGCTATGGTGGTCCGACTGTTACCCACGATGGTGTAACGGTCGCAGAAGCTGTTGACCTGCCTGAACATGACGACAAGACACTTGGCTACAAGACTGGTGCCGAGTTAATCAAGCAAGCGGCTAGCAAGCTGAACAAGGCAGCTGGTGACGGTACGACGACTGTAACAGTATTGACCTACAATATTCTTGAACAAGCAAACCGCATGATCGCGGCCGGACACAATCCGATGGAGCTGCGCAAAGGTATCGAGGCGGCAGGCGCAGAAGTTGTTGCCAAGCTTGATGAGCTATCTGAAAGCATTACTGGCAAGACCGAACGCGTTGCTGAAGTCGCGACAATTAGCGCAGGCGATCCTGAAATTGGTAACAAAATCGCAGGTTTGATAGAAAATGTAGGCAAAGATGCCGTTATCACTGTCGAAGCCGGACAAGGTCTTGAACTTGAGGCAGAGGTCGTCGAAGGCTTTAGTCTGGATCGCGGATGGTCGTCGCCATTCTTTGTCACTGATGCAAGCCGCCAGGAGGCTGTATATGAGAAGCCTGCTATTATTTTGACTGATAAGAAGATTTCGAATGTGTCAGAATTTTTGCCGCTGATTGAAAAGCTTGTCCAAGCAGGCAAGAAAGATCTGGTGCTTGTTGCCGAGGAAGTTGAGGGCGAGGCGCTGAGTATCCTGATCCTCAACAAGCTCAAGGGTGTGCTCAATACTGTTGCTGTCAAGGCTCCATCATTTGGTGATCGACGCAAGGAGATCCTCGAAGATATCGCAACCCTGACCGGTGCAACAGTGATCACTGAAGACAAAGGTCTGACATTTGATAACGTCGACTTGGATGTCGTTGGTAGCGCGCGTAAGGTTATCGTTGGCAAAGATAGTACCACAATCATCGAGGGCGCTGGCACACCAAACGACGTCAAAGAACGTATTGATCAGATTCTGTCACAAGCTGAAAATGCTAGCAGCGAATACGACAAAGAACAATATGAAAAACGCGCTGCTGCATTGGCTGGTAAAGTTGGTGTCATCAAGGTTGGCGGCGCAACCGAAACTGAGATTGATGAAAAGAAATTCCGTGTGGACGATGCCGTCGCCGCAACCAAGGCTGCTTTGGCAGAAGGTATTGTACCTGGCGGTGGTGTAACACTCGTAAACTTGGCTGCCGGGATCTCAGCAGAAGGCTCAGACAGTATTAGCGCCGGTCGCCAGATACTTAAAAACGCTTTGCGTGTACCATTCACATTGATTACCGGTAACGCGGGTCTTAATAGCGAGGCATTGCTCGCGCAGGTCGAAAAAGCTCAGCACGGCATGGGTGTTGATGTCAATAATCCGGATGCCGGACTGGTAGACGTCAAAAAGGCTGGTGTCATAGATCCGACACGTGTCACTCGCGAAGCGGTTCAAAACGCCGTATCCATCGCTGCGACAGCCATTACTATGGGTGCGCTGGTTGTTGATATTCCAGAAAAGGAAGACCAAAACTCAGGTAACGGCATGTCCGGCATGGGCATGATGTAGTCATCGGTGGGTTTTGTACCACGAAGGTTGTGCGGAGTATTTGACACATATCGTTCAATCCGCTAGTGTTAAAGGGAGTTAAAAAAGGAAAAAACGATATGCAACCATCAGACACACAACCTCCTCAAAAAGAAAAAGTCGGATTTTGGGCGCGATTGTTCGGCAAAAAACCGAAGGAAACATTGCCGACCGTACCGCCGCACGGTTCACAGACGCCTTCGCCTCAGCTGGGCAATGATGAGCCTGTTTCTGATTCGGCCGTAGGTGCATCTGTCGATCCGACCAACACGGGTACGCCAGTTGCTGGCGGCGACCAGGCTGCATCAAATGCAGGTTCGCCCGACGTATCAACACAAGTACCATCGGCAGATCCGAGCGTTCCACCGGTTGCCGGTCAGGATGTATCACAACCACCGGTCGGTGGTTCCGACGAACAGAAACCGGTACAGTAATCTACCGTCACACTATTGAAACACCCCGTGAACAACGGGGTGTTTTTGTTGCAAAACCCGTAATTTTATGGAAAGAGTCTTGACATTTTATAGAGGTTATGCTAGTATCCAAGCAGAGTTAATCGTACAAAAACAAAAAACCACCACGATGACGGAAAAAATATCAAAAGAACATGAATCGTCTAAGAAAATACCAACTCCAGGTGATGTTGCTCGGCGCTTGGGTAAGGTAGCCGGTGAAACGGCACGAGACAGTTTGTCTATCGTGGATGATGAATTGGCGGCAGAAGCAGCCGCTGATGATGAGAGGCTTGTAGATACCGAAACTGCTGAAGCTGTCGATAAAGGCGAAGACACAGAGAACAGTATAGAAGCGGGTCCGACCCGACCGGCTAATACTCGTTCGACGGATGAGGTTTTGGCGGATGATGCCGCCGATCGCGATCGTCCTCTAGCAGAGAGGATTGCTGAACTGGAGGACAAGTTAGATGATCTGCGCGAAGAGTTGTCGGATCTTGGTAAAAGACGAGGCAGCACCCATGCTTTTAGCAAAAAGGGTGGCGGCAGGAAGGTTACCGATGCCGAATCGGGTGCTATATATCGTCGCACATACGATATCGTACATGGTGAATATATAGCAGCGCTTCACAAACTTGCGACGCTCAAACTAAAGGCCGACGAAGAATTGCAGGAATTATGGGATGGCAAAGATGTTAGTGATGCGCGCAAGGCAGAACTAAGAAAACTAGCATTGCAAAAAGGTATGAAGTTCATCGACGATGATCAAACGAAACTTCGTACGATGACAACCGAAAAGCTCGAAGGTACGCTATTCGGACGGTTCTGTAAAAAACTCAATAGCGGCGGTCGTATCCGACGCTTAGCCAAACACTTGGCATTTGGTATCGCGACGGCTGGCGTTGGTGTAGGAGTTGGTCTGATTACAGGTGGCGCCGGTCTTGGTGTTGCCGTTGGTCTTGGTGCGACGATTGGCCTTCGTGGATTCCGTGGCTTTACATCTGCTGAAGCTCGTTCGGGACGCCAGTTGGCTGAACATGAACACGGCCAGTTATGGCGAAAAGTAGAAGATTTAGCAGGCGGCATCGAAGATGTCATGGAGGCTAGTGCCAAGGCTGTAGCTGACATGTACAACGAAGCTGTTAATATACGCGCAAAAAGTGTCAAACGGGCGCTGGGTATGGCTACATTGTTCGCCGCTGCTGGTGGCGCGGTTGGGCAGATTCTGCAGCATACTGGCGCATTGGACAAACTTGCAAGTCGGGTTACTGGCGGACGTTTCACTGGAGCCTTTGGTCATGAAACACAGCCTAGTGGCAAGGCTCCGGAGCGCGGTTTGAGCGATTTGCCTCAGTCTAATGAAACTCGGGTATTGGGCCCTGAGGAATTGCTGCGACGAGAATTTGGGTACAATGCTCATGAAAATCCGTTCTATCAAAATAAGCTGAGTAGTCATAGCATGGGTCCGGCACTTGACAAGGATCCTCGACTCCTTGGCAAACCGGGTCTTTATGATCTGACCGAGAATCGTTGGAAGAATTCGCCGCACCAGTTTGCATCAATTGTTCATGCCATGGGTCTGGATAATTTGCCAGACGATATGCAATCGGCAAACGCATTGGCTGAAAAATTCAAGATCAATCCTCGTCTCTATGCCGATTACCATGAGCGGGTGATGGCTATCTTGCAGGATCCATCAACCAAGATTGAAACTGGTGTTCCGATCAAGAATCCATACGAGAGCGAATGGGGTGTCGATCCTGACTTCGAACGTACTGGCATACGTCATCCGGGCAGCGACTTCCAGCTTGCATGGGATAATTATGTCGATCCTTCGGGGGATCATGGTACCAAGACGATCATTACTTACAAGGATCCGAATCCTCCACATGCCATGAAGACGCTTGAATTGCGCGAGCAATGTGGTGGTCAGCGTATTCGCGAATTGCCTCCGCCGCAGCCAAAGCCGGTATACCAACAACCTGTTTACAAGGCACCGGTACGCGAAGTTACTACATATACACCTCCGCGTGAAGTGACACCTCCTCCGGCAGCTCCTCCTCAAGAGACACCTCCTCTACCGAATATTCCTCCGGTTGCACCTCCGGTTCCGCCAATTCCACCAGTGCATCCACCGGTTCCGGATAAGCCGCCAAGCAACCCACTCAACGACATTATTCCAAACATTTTCCGTCCTAGCCCTGTTGGTCCTGGTGCGCCTAATATCCCAACTCGACCACCAAGCGTTTACAATCCGCCGACTGGTGGCAACGGTGGCGACTTAGCCCCCGGCGCTCGACCGCCTCGTATTAGACCCGATGTTGGCCCGGCAAGCCCAGGTCTCAACCCATCAGGTGGTGGTCGAAACCGTGGACTGGTATAATGAAGTAAATCAATAACAAAAACAAACAAACAATATGCGTCGTATACTCATCTCACTCATTACAAACAGGATCACACTACTCGTTGGTATCGTTGTCTCATTGGCGATAACGTCCAATGTCATCACGACAGCCTACGGTCCTGAACGAGCAACCTTTACGACGCAGAATGCCGCACCTTACATTACTTTCAACTCGATCACCAACGATACATCCTATGGTGATGAGCGCAACTTTATGCTTATCAAAGATGCGAGCATCACAACCGAGGGCCACTGGAAAGACGAGATCAAGGTAGAGGATGGCAAGGAGTACTGGGTACGTATTCTTGTGCATAATAATGCCAAGCCTCAGTTGAATTTGGTTGCAACGAATACCCGGGTTGCAGTCAATGTTCCAACTGTATACGACAATAAAATTACCCTCGATGCCTTTGTGAGGGCTGACAACGCCAAGCCAAAAGAGGTTTGGGACAATGTCGTAATGACCAGTGACAAAAAATTCAATGTTTCATATGTTGCTGGTTCGGCGTTTTATCTAAACCAAATTAAACCGACAGACGGGTTTAAACTCTCAGATAACATTGTCACCGATACAGGCGCTCTTGTAGGCTACGAGGCGATGGATGGCAAGGTTCCTGGTTGTTTTGAATACTCAGGTTATGCAATTTTCAAAGTCAAAGTAACAAGCAATTCACCGGACTTTGTGGTTAAGAAAAGTGTTCGTTTGCATGGCACAGAAAAATGGCACGATTCTATCACGGCAAAGCCAGGACAAAAGGTTGATTATCAGATCTACTATGAAAACACTGGCGAAGCCGATCAGGACAATGTCATAGCGATCGACAAACTTCCAAAAGGCGTGAAATATGTTAAAGGCTCCACGACCGTCAAGAATGCAACCAACCCTAATGGTGACGGATTGAAGCTGACTACAAACGATCTTGTAACAAAAGGTATTAACATCGGTAATTATGCAGCACCGAGTAATGCCTATGTACGCTTTACGGCTACATTGCCTTCCAATGATGAACTGGAGATTTGTGGTCCGAACAAACTAGTGAATGTTGGTACGATTTCCACCCAAAACGGCGAAAAGGACGACACCGCTACCGTAACGGTTACAAAGACAGATTGTGTGGCGACATTACCACAAACCGGCCCAGTAGAAGTCGTTCTTGGTCTGACAGGAGTAGCTGCAATCACATTCGGTGTCGTGTACTACTTGAAGAGCCGTCGTGATTTGGAACATGCAATGTATGAAGTGCACACGCACAATTCAGTCAGCAAATCGACAATAGATCATCTGCCCCACCATACACATCATGATAAGCATGAATAAGTAATATGCAACAAATAAGTAAATCCCCTCCTTGAAGAGGGGATTTTACTAACCGTTGTTCTTTTGATGTGTCAGATAGTCGATTTCTTTAATGATATCAAGTAGAGCCTCTGCTTTACGAGCTTCGTCAGGGATTGCTTTTGCCGCTTCATGAGCGGGTCCAATCAGATTAATATCATCGGTACTGCGAATGAGCAGTAGGTATGTATCAAACTTTTCCTCCGGACTGACATTGAGCTTATCAACCAATGGCCGCAATTCATTGATGGCTTCATTTTTAATAGAATCCAGTGGTCCCGTATCCACGGCGGGTGTATCCGAAGCGTGAGCTTCGTTCTGATAGTTTTCTACTGGTTCAGCTGATGCATCGGATGATTTGTTGTCTGATACGCCTTGTTCTTCTGTGCTATCAACGACAGGCGACGGAGAAGGTTTTGGCATTTCGCTGTCAGAATCTGTCGCAACAGATGCATCAGGAGTGCTCGATACATCCGTATTGCTAGGTTCACCCATATCGTTGCCAGATGTAACTATCGGAGGTGCAACAGGCGAATCACTAGGAACAATCGGCTGCACACCATTGTCATGGGGACTATTTTCAAGATCCTGTGGTTTGGGCGATTCTTTTGGCTTGCCCAAATTGGCAACACTTTCCAGTGCTTTTGCTAGTTCTTGTTCGTCTGTTTCTGGCATGCCCACCTCGAATAGAATACTTATGCTTTAACTGTAAAGAGTGTATCATAGAATAAGTAAGACTCGCAATAGGAGGGAATATGCTAGACGATGCGAACGTATTGAAACAGCGCGATCCTGAAAACGCGTTGGGAGTGGCGGCAGAACAGTGGCGGCAAGTCGAGTTTGATGTCGAAGTGGTTGATGGTGCTACTGAGAAACGCAATGTGACGAAAGTTGTCGTGGCAGGTATGGGTGGCAGCGCATTGGCCGCACTTTTGACAAAAGCATGGCTTGATACAATACTTAACATTCCGTTCGAGGTCGTTCGAGAATATGATCTACCAGCATACGTAGACGATTCGACTCTCGTAATAGCCAGCAGTTATTCTGGCAATACTGAAGAGACATTGTCTGCACTTGATCAGGCGCAAAAACGAAATGCGCTGGTCGGTGTGCTTGCGGCGGGCGGCAAACTGGTGCAGCGTGCCGAAGAGAATAAAATTCCGCGCGTTGTGATTCCTAGTGGCATGCAACCACGTATGGCAATGCTCTACAACTTGCGCGCACTCGTGTCGCTGCTTGCGCATTTTGGAGTTGTTGAACAGGTACTGGTTGATGAAGTAGGACGGGCGGCATCGTGGCTTCGCGATGAATCTTCCAACTGGCTACCCGATGTTCAAACCGATAAAAATCTTGCCAAACAACTTGCTCTCATGTCAGTTGGCAAAACACCAGTCTTTTATGGTGGTCGTCTCACGGGACCTGCGGCATACAAATGGAAGATCAGCTGGAACGAAAATGCAAAGAATGTTGCTTTTTGGAACGTGTACCCGGAGATGAATCACAATGAATTTATCGGTTGGGCATCGCATCCGGTTGAAAAGCCTTTTGCTGTGTTTGATCTCATTAGTTCATTTGAGCATGAACGCATCTTGAAGCGATTTGAAATTAGCGATCGACTACTTAGCGGTAAACGTCCAAAAGCCCATCGTATCGAACTAATGGGCGACACGCCGTTGAAACAGTTGTTGTGGGCATGTATTTTGGCTGACTTTGCCAGTATCTATGTAGCTATTCTCAACGGCGTTAATCCTACTCCTGTGGAACTGGTCGAAAAGCTTAAAAAAGAATTGGTCTAAAAACGAATCCGCCCGGGGCAGACCGAGTGAGTCTGCCCTGCGGGCGGTTGATTCGATCAGAGATCAAACGTTTGGCCGATGGCTTCAGCCAAGCCGCTGATCGGTGGAATTTCATCATCGAACACGGGCCAGGTGACATCGATCACATGATCCCCTCCGATATCAGTGCGGTGGAGATCTTTGATGTTCGTGGTAATGTTGTCTCCCTGAATCCAGAGTCGATACCAGTGGCGGCCGGACAGTTGCAGTGCAACACAATTGCCAGGGTCGGCTTCGACGCGAACAATCAGCTTGCGAGGCCAGTTTGGCCACTCCCACGTGAATTCAAATCCGTAGAGGTCGTTGCTGTCGTCGAGTAACGGCTGGCAGGCAGAGGGGCCTGTCTCGGCGAGGCGCAATACCCATGAATAGGCATTTGGTTGTTGCACGACATTGTGCGCCATGTCTCTCCAATCGAACGGGTTTCGGCATTCGAATATCCGAAACGGTTATCAAATTATACCAATACCCGTAACGACTTGCCAGATGGTTGAACGAAGTATCAATGATAGTTTCTCAGTGCTACGATCGGATCTTTGCGAGCGGCGCGTATGGCAGGGTAGAGGCCGAAGACAAGACCGACAGTTAGAGCGGTGCCGAAAGCTGCGCCTACAATTTCCCAACTAAACACCGGGTTAAACGGCAAAAAGGTGCGAGCGATGGCAAAAGCGGTCAAATAACCCAATCCATAACCAAGCATACCTCCAGCTAGGCTCATCACTAGTGACTCTAGCAAGAATTGCCAGACGATATTACTGTTTGATGCACCTAGTGCTTTTCGGATACCGATTTCGCGCGTTCGCTCTGCGACACCAACGAGCATGATATTCATGACGCCAATACCACCAACAACAAGCGATATGCCTGCCACGACAGTCAAAGTCGCACCAACTGCGGCAAACAGTTCGTTTGTAGGGCGCGCAAGATCATCGCCAGCAAGAATAGTGAAGTCCTTTTCGCCAAAGTGATTTTGCGTCAGTTCGTCTTCGATTTTTTTGATGATGTCAGGCAATTGTTCATGGCTGTTAGCGCGAATATTTATTTGTTGGATTGAAGCGATGTTTTGGTTGAATCGTTTGCCGCTTTCTAGGCTGATGATAGCTGCGTGGTCGAAGTCGATATTGTTGTAGTTAATCGGCTTGTTCTGTCGCTTCAAGATACCTATAACGGTGAATACTTGTCCATGAGTATGGAAAGTACGCCCTGCGACCCGTTCAGTACCAAAAAGATCGATAGCCAGTTGCGCTCCAATGACAGCAGTTTGATCAGATGTTACTTCATCCAGAAATTGTCCTTCGCCAAGTGGCAAATGGGTAACATCTGGTAGTTTTGGAGTTGTGGCAATAATTGATACTTTTTCGGGAGTATTTTTACCTGCGGTTACATCGCCGCCTATGATCATGAGAGGTGCTGCAGCAGTCACGCCGTCTATAGATTCGATATCTTCGAGGTCATATTCAGTTAGATGGCTAGCAGTTTGGCTGCCTGCGAGGGTGGCGGTCAGACTATCAATATGCGGTTTGTCGGTTGTTGTTCCTGGTCGAACAACAGCAACGGCACCACCCAAATCCGACACTTGTTCTTTGATAATTCTGGCCGCACCAGTACTCAGTGACAAAATGATTATGATGCTGGCAATACCAATTGTGATGCCAAGCACGGTCAGGATTGTTCGAGAACGATTGGCACGTAGCGATTCATAAGCGCACCCCAAGTGATACAAGACCAACGGACGACGCACTACTTGTCCTCCTTTTGTCGTTTTGTCTTTGATGATTTGCTGCGCTTGCGGCGTTCATCCAAACGTCGTTTGGATGGGATGTTCGTCTTCTTGCCGCGCGGCGTCAGTGTATCACTGGCGATTTTTCCATCAAGCATCGTGATAACACGACTAGCGTAGCTGGTTAGATTTGGGTTGTGTGTCACCATGATGATCGTATTGCCGCGCTGATGAATGTCGGACAATTCCTCCATAATGACATGACTAGAACGGCTGTCGAGATTGCCTGTCGGTTCATCGGCAAGGATAATGGAAGGGTTGTTGACGAGCGCGCGGGCAATTGCGACACGTTGAGATTGGCCGCCAGAAAGCTGCCAAGGCATATAGTATTCTCGATTAGACAAGTGGAAAGTGCTGAGCATTTTGCTTGCTTCCATAAGGCGCTTGGTCTTGCTGACACCTTTGTATGTAAGGGGCAATGCGACATTGTCGATAACATTGAGGCGCGGAATCAGATTGAAGCTTTGAAAGACAAAGCCAATCTGTTCGCTGCGAATACGTGCGCGACGACTATTTGATAATGTATCGACCGAGCGGCCGTCTAGTAGATACTCGCCTTCATCGGCATGATCCAACAGCCCCAAGATATTAAGGAGCGTCGTTTTGCCACAGCCGCTTGGACCCATGATCGCGATAAATTCACCACGGTGTATTTTGAGATTGATGCCATCCAACACGGTCTGTTCGGCATCGCCGATGCCATACCTTTTTTTGAGGCCTTTTAATACAATGACTGGCTGTGTGGTGACAATCTTCATTACATATATTATAGATAGCTTTTTGGTAGGTGTGCAACTTTTTGTTGTTTATGGTTTGACGTGCGAGAAGCACCCTATACAATGGGTGTCAGTGAGAGGAGGGATATGGGCGAAAAAGGACAATTGAATTATCACGAGCGCGTGTTCAAAAAGTACGAGCCTGAAGATGCAGGACAAAAGGTAGGGTGGTCGGTGTTGACAAAGAATCTCGGCGGTAATTCGTACTACTTAGTCGGTGCGTATGCTACTGTCGGCCGTGACGGTGGTAGTGTTTCAATTCTGGAAACGACAAGTGGTGAACGGCTATTTTACTCTGGCCTGACAAGAGGATTGGGTCGAGCATGCGCATACTCGATATTGCTTGATCTAAAACATGACGATATTCGGCTCATGAACACTGATGTGGTAACAGTGAATCAAAAAGGCGCTGATGAACTGTCTGGTTACGGTATTCGTCAGGCAATATCTATCGATGATCCGGCGGTGCGCTGGGCAAAGGGTGAATCGCAGCTAGCAGCAACACTCAGAGCAACCTTGGAAAGCGAAGGGCTCGATTCGTTCTATAAATATGCATATCTTTCAATCAATGGTCGAGCCGGTCATCAAGTGTATTTGCAGCATGGTGCTATCGAACCAAGGTTGAACGAGATTGCCGATGTGCAGATTTATGACTCTGACATGACGGAGGCTGTTCGATATGAAATCAAAGACATGCACACCATGTATAGAGCTTTACAAGGTCGTATCAATGATGGCGAGAACGTACTCAGAGACCTGAGAAAAGGTAAGGTTGACCCCGAAACATTCGAGGAATATCGTCAAAAAGTAGCAACACAGAGTCGTACCGAGAAAGAATTAGCTCGAAAGATGACCGTACCGCTTATCTCGTATGTACCAGAGGGACGTATGCGCACATGGCCGTATATGGACGCTTCAGAGCAAGATAGTAGGCGCGCCTATGGGGCGGAGCTGGACGCGCTAAGGCGGGGCAATGTTGAACATGTTGATTTCGAAATGCGACAGGAAATCAAAGAACTAGAAAAACGGAAACAGTATGCTCGGCGAGGTGCGCATGTTCTGAGTCTACTCACGACAGAAGGACGCGAATTAATAGAAAAGACACGCAGTAGGGAACAGTAAATTTGTCCACTCCTGTATAATAAAATAGAACAAGTCAAGGAGAGATGCAGGAGTGGTTGAACTGGCACGCCTGGAACGCGTGTATGGGGCAACCCATCGAGGGTTCGAATCCCTCTCTCTCCGCCACGAAAAGAAGACTAGGCCTAGGTTTAGTCTTCTTTTCGTAGTGAATAGAGATTTGAGCCTTCGATGGTATTTTGCGATGGCAAAATCATCGAGGGTTGGCGTACTGTCATGTCTTTGATTTATGCAGTACCTAGTTGATGGTAGAGTAGCCGGAGAAGGCTTGTCTATCATTTTGCGTCATCCCTCAAATAAGACCAATTCTAAAAGTCTGATCCATCTTTTTAATGTAAAAAGCATATATACCTGCTACCATAAGGAGTGTGACCAATAAGTTATTATTTTTTAAATCGAAACGTCATGTTGCGGTCTTTGCGTTTACCGTACTGGCTTTGGTTATTGTCGTCGGTATCGTAGTGTTTGCTTTGGTCAAGAATTCCCCAAACAACTTACAGCCATCAGCCGAGCCGCCAACAGAAGGCCCTGTGCGAATCCAAGGCGAGGCTGTATGCTTGCCGCACAAGGATACGACAGGTCCACAAACAATGGAATGCGCGTATGGACTTAAGGATAAGGATGGTCTGTACTATGCGCTGAGAGATACAGAGAACGACTATTCAAATATTATTAGCATACCAGCTGGTCAACAGGTGGTTGTAACAGGTACGCTGAAACATGGAGAGGATTCAAAGTATCGAATAGTCGGAACGATTGAAGTCACCGACATTGCTCCACCGAAGTAAACTATTGGTTTTTTAACGCGTCAATGTTCTGTTGCAGCATCGTGATGTGATCCATCAGGCTTGCTTGGTGGTTTTCGTCTTTGAAAATATCAAACACATCATGCTCAAGTACCTTTATACCTTTCTCAATTCTTTGCTTGCCTTCGTTTGTAATACGTAGTTGTTGTGAACGACGATCCTTTTCGCTTTCTACAACTTCGAGCCATCCGTTTTGTACCGCCAGATCGACTTGACGACTGACCGCAGGTCGGCTGATGTCCAAAAAGCGAGCGACATATGCTTGCGATACTGGCTGGAACTGATACACGCTTAAAAGGAGAGAAAACTGCGACAGACCGATGCCTGCCTGACGATGCAGAGCAGTGTCAAATACTTGATCCAACGAATTCGTTAACCTGTGCATCTTGTATAAATATGTTTGGCTGAAATCAAATGACATAGACTAATACTCCTAGAAAAACGTTAACAAGTTAACATTTATACGTCAATAGAAACTGTATTCTTATGCTTGTCTGATTACCCCAAGGTGGTATGATTGCCCCATGAAGTGGAACAGGGAAAAGTTCAAAGTTCCTTCGCAGGAAGATTATTTGGCGGCAGCGACAGAACTAGATCGTAGATATCCTCACATTGAACTATTAGCAAAACGAGCCATCAAAGAAGCATACGAATTTCCAAACGGATTCATGAGAGGTATACAGGTGCTTACCGATTCGGTTGTATGTGATAAAGCTAATCGAATTGAGAGGATTGACATGTTGCGTTCTGTAGCGATTGGTGCCGGAGTGGGCGTGCTTTTGGCAGAAGTTGCTCATAATCGTCCGAATATCATTCATGCACAGGAAGCAAAAGTAAACAGTATCCATATATCGTCAGGGACACCTCCTGAAGAGATGGCGACATACTTATACACCGAGTATGACGAAGGTGTGAAGGGTACAATAGGGGAGGAGGTAGCGCAATGGCTCGAAAACAAGAAAAAATATATGGCTGAAAACGGTACTATTTCTCGTCGTTATCATATGTGGTTTCCGATTGGTGCAGGCGTTGCTCTTAGCATGCTCTATGGTATGTCGATCCAAAATAGCTCAAAAAAATCACGCTACATGTAGCGTAGTGTTTGTTATTTACAACACTATAAGGTGTTAACATGAGCAAAATAGCTGTGTGGTGAAAAAAACATATGAAAAAGCCTTGAAAACCATATATGTAGGGTCTATAGTTCTACATAGACGCTACATTTGTAGTAGTTCAACAAAAATACACATAGTGCAAGATGGAGGGTAACCGCCGCCAGATCTATTTTAGATAGGGCGTTTTCTTGCACCCCCAAAGACGTTATGAGAGACGTGTCGGACTGGGATGTGTAAGAGGAATATTAATACTAACAAAAAAGGGGGAATATGAGCATCCACGTGGTCAAACGCGACGGCACCCGCGAACCATTTGACGCCAACAAGATCAACCTCGCCCTGGTTGAAGCCAGTGAGGGGCTTCCCGATCAAATACAAAAGGTAGTTCAGGTAGCAACAGAGCTTCAGCTTACGCTGTTTGACGGCATTACGACCGAGCAGCTTGACGAAGCACTGATTCATACGGCGCTGCAGAACGTCAAAGACGATCCAGATTTTGACAAGATCGCTGCGCGCTTGTTGCTAAAGAATATCTACAAAAAGATCTTGGGCAATTACAAAGATGCCGATGAGCTGAAAAAGCTGCATGAAAAATATTTCCCCAAATACTTGCGTGAAGGTGTAGCTGAGGGCTTGCTCGACAAGCGCATGAACAGCAAAGTTTTCGATGTAAAGAAATTGGCTGCTGCAATTGATCCCTCTCGCGATCAATTGAGCAAATATCTAGGAGTTGTTACCAACAAGAATCGTTACGCATTGCGTAAAAACAATGGCGATCCGATTGAGCCGCCACAATTCACCCACATGCGTATTGCTATGGGGTTGAGCTTCAACGAACCTGATCCTACCAAGGCGGCTTTGGAGTTCTATGACCACATGAGTCGGCTTGAGTATGTTCCGGGGGGTAGTACGCGCATTAACGCAGGCGGCGCATTCCCGCAACTCAGCAACTGCTTCCTGTTTAACATCGATGATGACATGGAGTCGATTGCAAAGGGTGTTCGCGATACAATGTGGATCGCAAAGGGAACTGGTGGTATTGGCATCGGCATTACTAAGTTGCGCGCAGCAGGTAGCCCTGTCAAAACGACCAATACCGAATCAACTGGCCCGATTCCATTTATTAAGATGCTTGATACAGCGCTCTTTGCTGTTAGTCGCAAAGGCAAGAAGGCTGGTGCCGCAGCGATCTATATGGAAAACTGGCATTTGAACTTCCCGCAATTCCTGGATCTCAAACAAAACTCAGGCGATCCATATCTCCGCACTCGTATTGCTAATACGGCCGTGTATTTGAGCGATGAGTTCATGAAACGTGTCGAGAAGGATCAAGATTGGTATATGTTTGATCCGGCTGAAACACCTGATCTCACCGAGCTCTATGGCGAAGAGTTTAGCAAGCGCTACAAAGAATACGTCAAGATGGCTGAAAAGGGTGAGATGCGTGACTTCGCGAAGGTCAAAGCTCGTGAACAGTGGCGTCAGATTCTGACTGTTTTGCAGGCAACCAGCCATCCATGGCTGACTTGGAAAGATACAATCAATGTACGTGCACTAAACAACAATACCGGCACGATTCATCACAGTAATTTGTGTACTGAAATCACACTACCTCAGGACAAGGAAAATACTGCGGTATGTAATTTGATAAGCATCAACTTGTCGGCACATCTCAAAGAAGACAAGACATGGGATTGGGATCGTTTGGCGTCAAGTACGCGCGCGGCGATTCGCCAGCTGGATAATCTTTGCGATATCACGACAACGCCAATCCCTGAAGCCATGCATAGCAATCTGCAGAACCGTGCTGTTGGTCTGGGCGTAATGGGCTTCACGGACGTTATCGAAAAGCTTGGTTACAGCTATGAATCTGAAGAGGCCTATGACCTCATCGATCAGCTTGCTGAATTTATCAGCTATCACGCAATTGATGCTAGTGCCGATCTCGCCAAAGAACGCGGTAGTTATCCAAACTTCAAGGGTAGCGGATGGAGCAAGGGCATGTTGCCAATCGATACCATCGACCAATTGGAATTGGATCGTCGCGTCAAAGTTGATATCAAGCGTAAAACACGTCTCGATTGGGAAAAGCTGCGCCCGAAGGTCAAGAAAGGTATGCGCAACGCAACATTAATGGCAATTGCACCAACGGCCAATATCGGCCACATTGCCGGAACAACACCGGGACTTGATCCGCAGTTCGCACAAATCTTTTCACGAGCGACCTTGAACGGCAAATTCCTCGAAGTCAATGTCAATCTGATTCGTGACTTGCAAAAACTAGGTCTGTGGGAGCAAGTAAAGGACGAAGTCTTGCGCCTTCAGGGAGATATCCAGCAGATTGATGCGATTCCGCAGCACATCAAGGACGTATACAAGACAAGCTTCCAGCTGAGTCCGTATGCCTTTATCGAAGTTGCGGCACGCGCACAGAAGTGGATCGATCAAGCAATTAGTCGCAATATGTATCTTGAGACTCGCGATCTGGATGAGTACGAAAAGATTTACATGGCAGCCTGGAAGAAGGGACTGAAGACAACCTACTATCTACACGTTAAACCGCGCCATACAGCTGAACAGAGTACCGTAAAAGTCAACAAAGCCGAGATGATTTCGGGAGGAGGACCGCGAAAGGCAGGCTTCGGCTTTGCCCGCGCGAAACAAACAGCAAAGACGGAGACATAGACCTATGAGAGATCAGCAATGAAAACGAAACAAACAAAATAAATCAAAGAGAGGGTATAGGGGGTAATAAAATGAACGCATCAAAAATCATCAACGACGATATGACACTAGAAGAGAAGCTGGCTGCTATTGATGCAGCAATGAAAGCGGCTCAGCAGCAAGCAGACGAAGAGGCAAAGAAAAACGGTACGATTGCTGCGCCTCTAGATCCAGCGAGTCTGACGATTTGCGAAGGTTGCGAGTAATATAAAGTCTATCTCAAGGGGTAAGAGATGACGGGTTTATTAAACATACTTTTAAACATTTTAAAGAAAGGATTGGAGAACTATCATGGCAGGCATTCTCGGCACTGGTATCCAGGACGGACTACTTCTCAAGCCAGTTAAATATCAATGGGCATACGACCTGTACGAGCAGGCGGTTGCCAATACATGGTTTCCAAATGAAATCCAGTTGGGTCAGGATCTTGCCGACTGGAAAAAAATGACGGACGAAGAGCGTCATGCAGTCGAGTTTCTGATGAGCTACTTCAATCCGAACGAGCTGCTAGTCAACAAGGCGCTGGCGTTTGGCGTGTATCCATATGTCAATGCAGCTGAGTGCCATCTATATCTCGCAAAGCAGATGTGGGAAGAGGCAAACCACTGCATGTCATTTGAATATGTTCTCGAGACATTCCCGATTGATCGCGAGAAATCATACGCAGCTCACATTGAAACGCCAAGCATGGCACGCAAGGAAGCGTTTGAAACAAAGTTTATCAAGCGCATGACCGAGGACACGCTTGACATTACGACGACCGAAGGCAAAAAAGACTTTATCCGCAACTTGGTCGCTTATAATATCATCCTCGAAGGTATCTGGTTCTATAGTGGTTTCATGGTTGCGCTTAGCTTCCGTCAGCGTAATCTGCTGCGCAACTTTGGTGCGATGATCGACTGGGTTGTTCGCGACGAGTCTCTGCACCTCAAGTTTGGTATCAACTTGATTCTAACCGTACTCGAAGAAAACGAAGATTTGCAAACTGAAGAGTTTGCCGAGGAAATCAAGCAGATGATTCTTGATGCGGTCGCGATGGAAGAAGAGTACAACAAAGATCTGTTGCCAAACGGTATATTGGGGCTCAACGCCGATTACATCAATCAGTACGTCAAGTATCTGGCTGATCGCCGTTTGGAAGAGCTCGGATTCGACCCGCACTATAACGTCAGCAACCCAGCAAAATGGATGGCGACGGCAAACGATACACTGCAATTGGTAAACTTCTTCGAAGCAACCAATACAAGCTACGAAGTCAACACAACTGGCAGTAAGAAAAAGAAAGGCTAGTAGTAAAACGGCATAATTAGGTAGTTGTCGCGAGCAGACCTCGTGAGTCAGTGGGCTGTTGCTCAAAGAAAATATTGGCGCCAAGTAACTAGTTGTGTCTTGGCGCCAATACAACAGCTACCAGAAAAGGCATTTTAGTGACGTATTGATGTACAATTGAACGACAAAGGTCTTTTCGTAAGATCCGTCGGTGATATCAAATTGGCAAGCAAGGGTGTGGCAATAAAGTTTCATGATCGATAGTTCGGGTTGGTCGTGAAACTTGAACGAGCGTTGAGAGTAAGGGAGTGATTCATGGATACGTTCTGGTTCGCACTGTTTCTGACAACTTTGGCCGGAACTGCCACACTGGTCGGCGGTCTTTTGTCTACGCATAAAGCATTGCTGAATAGGGGTTTCCTGGCGATTGCGCTAGGCTTTGCAGCTGGTGCGATGCTCTATGTTTCATTTACTGATATTCTCGACAAAAGCATTGATGCATTTCGTGAATTGTACACACCATTTGGCGCATATGCCATGATGGCGTATGCGTTTTTTGGTGGCTTGGGTCTCATGGTTCTTTTGAATAGACTTGTGCCAGATGATATCAATCCAAACGAACAAGAGGGCGTCGTTCAAAAGAACAATGTAGCGAAGCGCAAGCTAATGCGGGGCGGGCTGCTTATCGGGCTTGCGCTATGTCTACACAATTTTCCGGAAGGTTTCTTGGTCTTTATGAGTGCACTGGACGATCCAAATACTGGACTTGCTGTTGCAATTGCACTAGGCATCCATAACATACCAGAGGGTATCGCGGTCGGAGCGCCTATATATGCAGTGACGAAAAAGCGTTTCAAGACGATCGGTTATACGGCATTGACGGGTGCAGCGGAGCCAATAGGTGCAATACTTGGCTTTTTGTTGCTCAAAGATTTCTTGTCTGGCGCAACGCTCGGATGGGTATTTGGTATTGTTGCCGGAATGATGGTGTTTATTTGTGTTGATGAACTGTTGCCTGCAGCAAAACGTTTTGAAACCAACCAACGACAAACGACATATGGCTTCATTGGCGGTATGGCAGTGATTGCACTTAGCATCACACTTTTACAATAGAGGTACGATTGACTTTTTGTCTCTGATATGATATATTGATCACATCACTTATCCAATATAAACATGACAATCCATCACGAGCTTTCCGCACCGCAAATACGCCACGAACGCGATGAGTCATATGAAGAACTGAATAAAAAATTTCTTCGAATTGCACTTGATCAATACTTTCATCGCTATGAAGAGGTAAGGCGCTACCGATATTTGCAAGAAGGAAAACAAAGCGGATATTCGCAATCTGAAATCAAAAAAGACCAGCGCGATGCAGCTGAAGCCTTTGCTGCGGCAGAAGCAAATTATGACAAGTTAGAGACGTTAGGCGATATCGAAACAGGTCCTTCAGCCTTGACGGTTGCAATACCAGTTGCGGTGCTGAGCGAGGATTTTGTCAGTCTCAAGCACACTCTAGAAGAGATTACGAAAGCACAGGAGTATCTCGGGCAGCCAGTAAATGTTGTCGTATGGGCGAATGCGTTTTACAAAGGTAAGCGCCAGGAAAAAAAGACAGTCAACGACGCTGAGGCGCGGTTTGAAGCATTGAAAAACGAGTTAAAGGATTTTTCGACCAACGACGTTCGTATTCGTCCAGCACTTGCGATATACAAAGGTTCGCTCCATATGGCCAATGTACGCAAAGACTACATGGAAGCGACAGGCCTAATGCTCGCCGAGGAAGGCAATGGTTTTATGCATCCAGTGCTTTGGCTAGATGCAGATACGACGAGACTGAGCAAAGATGCGTTTATTGGAATCAAGCAGACAGTAGAAAAAGGCGAAATACTCTATCCGCATTTAAGGTTGAAATTTATGATCGATTGGACCGATGCGCTGTTGTCACAGGCTGATAACGCCACCAAGGCTGTAGCGGTTGATGAGATTAACCGTCGCTTGGCATACAGGGGGAACGACGACAAGGGCTATTACGAGGAATCAGGTTTTGCTTGTGCGATTGGTACATATCTGTCGAGCGGGGGACTGAACGCACCTTATCCAAAGATGCCAATACCGGCAATTAGTGAAACGAATACTTTGCTACAGCATACGATCGAAACAGCCCGAATACGCAGTAGTTTGCAAGGAGTAAACAGCGCTGAGGATCTAAAAGGCTGGGGCATCATACCGCCAGAATTGATTGCGAGTGATAGCCCGACAAAACTAACTGGATATCTTGATAGGGCATCTATAGGAACATCGGCGCGTCGTATGTATCGTCGTGTTCGCCAGGGTGGCGCTGTTGCGTTGCTGCAATATGGCGATCAGCTTTTCAATCAGCTTGATGATCGTAAAACGGCTCGTGACGTCAATGCGACCGACATGCACCTGCTCGTAAACAGTGAGTTTTCGAACCGACCGCATGTTACGGGTCGACGGGAACGGATAGCGCGCAAGGTTATTAAGCGATACTTCCCGTAAATGTAACGAGTCATTTGTTATAGTAAAAGGGTGAGAGTATATGTTGCGACCAGATTCAAAGGATCTGACAATAAACAGGCGGCTGAAGCGCTATGCAAAGCGGTTCACGACGCCAAACTGAAAGATTTCTGTCTGGTTCGTGACGTTTCTGATTACGATCAATTGCTAGAAAATCGCACGAAACTTTGGGATCGCGTACGCGATGAAATTGGCGCCAGTGATATGCTGCTCGTCGATGTAACCGAGCCGCCAACAGCCGAGCGCGTCGCTGAAGCAGGTATTGCCTATGCGATGCGCAAATCAGTCATTGTAACCAAAAAACAAGGCATCGATCATAAAGGAGCCTTTGACGGTATTGCCTCGATCGTGATTACTTACAAAAATCATGCAGATCTTAGCAGGCAGTTGAATAGGTATGATATTGATCGTAACTACAACACAACCGACAAAACGATGCTCTTTATTATGTTTCTAATGGTCGGGGGTATCATAGCGTGGGGGCTATGGCAGATATTCCCATTGCTGGCGTTTGGTGGAGCTTTACTGTATTGGCTGGCAGTTCGGCATTTTTCACCTACAATGCGGGCATTCGATCGAGTCGTAGTCTATATTCCACTGACACTAGCCTGGTGGCCTGTCTTTTTGTTTCTCAATGAGATCAATCTTATGTATGGGGTAGGTTGGACATTGGGTTTTTGGCTGGTGGCATTGCTTATACTCAGAAAAATGAAAATATCACTCTAAAATCCTTATAATGGAAGTATGAAGACGACGCTGGTTATCTTTGGTATTACGGGGCATCTGGCCCAACGAAAGCTGTTGCCAGCGCTTGCGAATATTATCGAAGCGGGGAATGCTGACGAGCTGTCCATTATCGGCGTATCACGCCGCGATGTCGAGCAATATCAGGTGTTGGGTGATCATCATCACCAACTATCCGGCACAACTTCGCTGTTCAAAATGGATGTGAATGATCCTGCTGAATATGTGCGACTCAAAGATTATATCGGTGCAGGAAAAGACGAACAGGTCTTGTTTTATCTTTCGGTACCTCCTGATTCGGTAGCAAATATCATCGAAGGTTTAGGTCAAGCGGGACTGAACGGTCCACGGTGCAAATTATTGCTTGAAAAACCGTTCGGTACGGATCTAAAGAGTGCGCACGCAATGATCGACCATACAGCTAATCACTTCAATGAGGCCCAGGTGTACCGTATCGATCATTACCTGGCAAAAGAAATGGCGCAAAATGTCGTCATGTTCCGTGCTACCAATGCGATTTTCCGGCATTTGTGGAGTAATAAGTACATTGAGCGGATAGAAGTAATGGCGCTCGAGTCAATCGATATCGAGGGGAGAGTCGATTTTTACGAGCAGACCGGCGCGTTGCGCGACCTAGTACAGGGTCATTTGATGCAACTTTTGGCACTCACGATATCCGATATTCCTGACGAATTGAATTGGGATGAACTGCCCGCATTGCGCCTAGCCGCGCTCGAATCCGTACAGCCTGCCGATCCAAAGAAGTGTGTCCATGCTCAGTATCAAGGCTATCGCAATGAAGTCGGCAACCCTGACAGTAATGTCGAAACATTTGTATCGTTGCTGCTGGAGTCAAATGACCCGAACTGGCAAGGAGTGCTGCTGGCGTTGACAACAGGCAAAGCTTTGAATCGCAAAAAAACAGAGGTGCGTGTGCATTTCAAGCGTACACACGAGGCCCAAAGCAATTGTTTGATATTCAAGATTCAGCCGGACGAAGGTATCCAAATTGACTTGCTGACCAAAAAAGCCGGTTATGAACGCGAAGTCGAACATCACAAGCTCAGCTACATGTATCCGCCGGATACTCGATTGCCAGATGCGTACGAACAGGTATTGGTTGACGCGATTAGTAGTCGCAAGAGTCTCTTCGCATCCAGCGGTGAAGTACTTCGTTCATGGGAGATTTTAGCTCCTGTGCAGGAAGCGTGGCTGTCTCGAAACAGTATCGGAATCTACCCGAAAGGCAGCAAAGCACGTGACGTTATCGACCAGCAACTCAATGCATAAAACAGAGAAAAATAAGCGTAAGTACTATTGACTTTTTGTCAATTTTTTGGTAGAATGAAATTACATAACCATAAGAATATACGTATATGTCACCACGTCCACCACGACCAGGTCGCACATCGCCATCGCACGAGTATAAGGGCGAGCGAGAGCGCAAAGTTGATGATCTGAAAAACCACGATCCAGCGGCACATGTTATTGATGTGGCCAGGCGGTGGCGTAATGCCCAATACCGAGCGGGCAATAGTATACGTGGCATATTCGATGAAAACACCGGTGCGGACAATGGTCGGCACTTGATGTGGCTTGCAGAGACGCTTCGTGCCGAGCAACGACCAGCCGATACAGTGAAGCCGTACGAAGAAAAGTTTCTAGATTATATCAATCTCGACGCACAGTATAACAACGCACTTAATCGGATTGATATGCAAGTACTCAGTGGTGGCTCTAGTGATAATGCCGATGTTCAAAAGATCCGAAATGTTGAAGTGATTCGCGATGAGCTGCAGAAAAAGCATGATGATCCGACAATAACCCAGTCTGAGAAGCGAAAGCTTGAGAGAGATGTCAAAGCCCTTAACCGTTATATACAGAACAACGGTCATTTGAATCCGAACGGCATCGACTTTGCTGGATACTATCTTGCGACAAGCGTAGAGAGTGAAAACAACCCCGATGATCCGACAAAACAGATGGACGCGGCCAGAGCGGAGCAACTCTTCGATGAACATGTCGAGGACACGCAGCTGATGTTCGAAGCGGCGATGGTCATCCAAAAATACAAGGATGAAAATGGCCGACAAGTTTACGCATCGGGCAAAGCAGCGCGTAAGGATGTAAGGCGCCTTGCCGAAGATCCTGCGTTACGTTACGTAGAAGTTCCTGGATACGAACGGCAGTCTGTGCCAGCACCCAAGGATCATAGCGAAGGCTCGGCAGGCGACGAAGAAAAGAAAGCCGAGAAGGACAAGCAAGAGCCGCAGGCTCAAAATCAACAGGACATAGCAGCACAACTCGAAGAAGCAAAGAGACAACACAAAAGGCAAAGAATCGAACGCAAACTACAAGAAGTGATAATAGATCTCGAAGGTGGCACAAAGGAAATCAATGGTCGTCTGGTTCAGATCGAAGGCGTTCGCAATGAGTTGGCAAGGATCGAATCGAGGATTATCCGAAATTCGAAAATCGGCCGCTTCGTTATGAAGCTCTTTGGTGTAGACGTGGCACAAGAAAGAGCTGAGGCTAGGAAACGGTATGTCTATGCGACGGGCTTGAAATTCGGTTTAGAGAACTACATTGAGGCTGAAGACAAGTTGATAGATGCCGAAGAAATTGAGCGTCGTGAGCTTCGGTCGCTCGAAGCGGAAAGCAATGCCTTGAGACAGCTAACATCCGAACATATGCGGAATACTTTGGTTGCAAGGTTTTGTAGGGCTCTGGGTAAATTTGAATTTCGTGATCGGAAGAGTTGGTGGAAATGGGGTGGTATCACCGGGGCGGCTTTGATTGCTGCGCCTATGACAGGTGGCGCATCGGTGGCGGCTGCCGCAGCGCTGATGACAGCGGCGAAAGCTGATGCCAGCTGGCGTGGTTTACCGAGCGCGACGAAACGCATGACATCCAGTAGTTTGCTTGTGCGCATGCGGGAGCTGCAGAGTGATCCTGAACAAATACGCAAGGAGGCATTGAAGGCTGGCTATAAAAACGTAAATGGACTTAAAAAATATCAGTTAGGCATGCTTGAGTCATTGAAGCGATTTGATGCCGATATGACTTGGGAGCGAGCGAAACGTGTTTCAGCCCTGGGTGTTGGTGCTGTGGCTGCCGCTGCCGGTAACTTTGTCGGTTCCGCTGTTGATTTTCATGGAGATAGCGTCTATGGTTGGATGGGTGACAAGTGGACCGAGTTTGTCGGAACAGACAAGCCTACGATCAATCTGAACGAATGGTCTTCGCTGGAAGAGTATCTGAGGGATCATTACAACATTACATACAATAGTCGTTAAGTAGTAACGGCGCTCTCTACTCGTCTTGAGAAGTGAAACCATGCTATAATGAAATCCCATGGGAGAGACAAAACCTATGGGAAACAAACAGAAATTTATATTCGTGACCGGTGGTGTGTTGTCTGGTGTTGGCAAAGGTATCACGGCAGCAAGCATCGGTGCAGTACTCCAAGCAAAAGGTCTGAAAGTTTCGATACAGAAGTGTGACCCGTATCTCAACGTGGATGCGGGTCTTTTGAATCCTGCCGAACATGGCGAGTGTTTTGTAACGGTCGACGGTGCTGAAACAGATTTGGATCTTGGGCATTATGAACGTTTTTTGGACTTAGAGCTGACACAGAAAAACGCGACGCTGTCCGGCAGGTTGCTTCGGCAGTTGATAGCTGACGAGCGTGCGGGCAAATTTGGCGGCAAGACGGTCCAGCTTGTGCCGCATTTGACGGGTGCGATTCAAGACGCGATCGCTGAAGCTGCCGATGGTGCAGATGTGCACATCGTTGAGATTGGCGGTACAGTCGGTGATTACGAGGGGCTCAGCTTTGTCGAGGCAATCCGTGAATTTGCAGGCAGAGTAGGGCGTGAAAATTGTCTATATGTACATGTTGTCTATGTACCATTTATAAATACCAGCAAGGAATTTAAATCCAAGCCAGCCCAAAATGCACTCATGGATCTACGCGGATTCGGCATCGTGCCAGACTGCGTGATCGTGCGCACAGATGATCCGGCGCCGGAGAGTATATCACGTAAAATAAGCATGTTTAGTGGCGTGAGCGAAGATGCTGTTGTGCGCCTTGCCAATGCATCGACTGTCTTTGAGGTACCGATTACAATTGCATCAAGCGGACTACACAAGCTTCTGAGCGAGTTTACAGGCAACACCAAAAAGCCAAACTTAAGCAAATGGGAAAAGATCGTCAAAGCACAGCACGCCAAACATAACAAAACGGTGACTGTAGGTTTAGTAGCAAAATATGTGGATAACGAAGACACTTACATCTCTGTTCTGGAAGCGCTTAAAGCGGCAGGATGGCAGGAAAACGTGGCTGTGGATATCCGGTGGATAAATGCGGAAAAAGCGACGAGTCGTGATTTCAAAAAAGTCGATGCGTTGCTGGTACCGGGCGGCTTTGGCAGCCGAGGTATTCCAGGTAAGATTGCAGCTGCGGAATATGCGTTAAAGCACAAAAAACCGTATCTAGGTATTTGTTTAGGTTTGCAGGTGGCAGTAATTGCGGCAGCGCGACGGGCTGGTCTAAAAGATGCCAACAGCACCGAATTTGATCCTGCAACTCCTCACGATGTCGTATATATCATGGATGGGCAACAAGGCAAGGAATCCACTGGCGGTACGTTGCGACTAGGTAATTACGATGCCGTACTCAAAAAGGGCAGCAAAACGGCCAAGGTGTATGGTGCGGCAAAAGTCGTTGAGCGACATAGGCATCGCTACGAAGTTAATCAATCGTATGCGGGAAAAATCGAGCAAGGCGGTTTACGTATCAGTGGTACATCGCCGGACGGCAAGCTGGTGGAATTCGTCGAAGCGACCGACCATCCATATATGTTGGGTACCCAGGCGCATCCTGAGTTAAAGTCCCGACCGAATCGCCCGCATCCACTCTTTGTCGGGCTGATAAAAGCAGCCAAGCATTAGCGATATGCTATACTGACGTTATGGGCATCTCTCTTGCAAAGAGAAAGGAGTATGGTTTTACGATCGTCGAATTGCTCATCGTTGTCGTTGTTATCGGAGTATTGGCAGCAATTGTCGTCGTGGCATACAACGGTATCACGCAGTCGGCACGCAATGCCTCTGTGCAAAGTGCGGTCAAACAAACGGCCAACTTGTTTAATGCGTATCTTGCAAAAAATGGTAGCTACCCAACAGTTGCACAGTACACTTGTTTGTCCGGATATAACTCGTCAGGTCAATGCCGCTACTGGTCGGACACATATTATGATCGGAATACTGATCTCGAAAATGCTCTCCAAACAATAGGCAAGATTCCGGATTTTCCTAGAGATTTGCACCCGACGTATTATGGGCTCACTCTACGATATGGAGCTAATTTGACATATAAGTCGAGTCCTGCTCGATACGCTTTGTCGTGGAAAGTACAAGGAGAGGCTCAGGATTGTGGACCAGGTAGTGTCCGCCTTAGTGACACAACATGGGTCGATGCGCCGTATCACTCAACAGGAACGTACACGCATTGTTTTGTTTTGATTCATGATCCAGGTTCGTAGGGTGAGTTATCTCCAGCACATATTGACATGGATTAGCATAAGTGCTATAATGACACTATAAGGAACCAAAAACAAATATGCCTCAACACGACGAACTATTAAACTATCACGACGATAATCGCGTTTTACGCGAGGTCTTACGCAGTGTGCATGGTGCAAGCCCTGTTTCCGGCGGTGTCCTTGGCGATACTTTGGAGCAGGAAGCGCGTGAAGCCGAAGAAAGTGCACACGTTGAAGACTACGACTTTAATACAGATATCGTTGCCTAAGGTATAGCTTCGTAATCTCTGTAACTGATATACTAAGGGCAATGGATACAAAAATTGCTCACGTTGTTTCTGATTTATTTAGCATTGAAGTTGATGTTCAGCTGACGCGCCCTGAGCCGCAGTTTGGCGACTATGCAACCAACATTGCGCTTCAGTTGGCTGGCAGACTTGGCAAGTCTCCACGTGATATTGCTGAACAATTGGCTGAAAAATTGCGTGATAATGAAGAATTTGTTGATGTCAGCGTAGCTGGACCGGGATTTATCAACTTAAAACTTTCCGATCGTGCGTTGCTCGAATTAATTCGACAGCAACCGCGTGAGCGCAAAAAAGGGCAAAAAGTTGTCATCGAAACCAACAACCCGAATCCATTCAAGGCGATGCACATCGGGCATGCGTTCAATGCGGTCTTAGGAGATACGATTGCTAATCTACTTGCTGTTGATGGCGCCGAGGTTCATCGTGTCAGTTATCACGGCGATATTGGTTTGCATGTCGGAAAAAGCATGTACAGCTTGTTGCGCTATGTCGATGGCGATATTTCAAAGCTCAATAAAATTCCAGCCAGCGACAGAAATTCATTTATGTCGCGCATGTATGCCGAAGGTTCAAAAGCATACAAAGAAGACGAAGCGGCAAAAGCCGAAATCGACGAATTGGCGAAAGAGTCCTTCGACCCTCAGTCTGAGATCTACAAGCAGGTATACGAAACATGCAAAAAGTGGAGTTTCGAGCAAATCGATGAAATCGTCGCTCTTCTAGGTAACCAGCCGATTGAAAGGCGTTTTTTGGAAAGCGAAGCTGATCCGATCGGCGTCGAAACGGTAAAAAAGAATACACCTGAAGTATTCAAGGAATCGGATGGCGCATTGGTGTTCGAAGGTAGCAAATACGGCGCGTTTGACAACGCGTTTGTCGCAAGTAACGGTAATGGTTTGTATGCTGCACGTGATTTGGGTCTCATGCAGCTCAAAAACGATGCGTATCATGCTGATAAGAGCTATATCATTACCGGCGGTGAACAGCGTGATTATTTCAAAGGTGTTATTGCTGCGGCCGAGCTTTGCATCCCGGAACTGAAAGGTGTGACAGTCAATATCCCAACCGGGCTCGTGAAGCTAACAACCGGAAAAATGAGTAGCCGAGACGGTCAAGTCGTAGAAATCAGTTGGCTTTTTGATGAGTTTAAAAAGGCTATCGAAGCGCGCGGAGGTGAGCCGACCGACGAAATCGTCGCTGGTGCGCTGCGTTATCAATTCCTCAAGGTCAAGATAGGCAGCGATGTCGTGTTCGATGTGAATGAAGCTGTCAGCTTGACCGGCAATACTGGCAGTTATCTGCAATACGCGCATGCCCGGGCATGCAACATACTGGCAAAGGTCGGTGATGATGTCTCCGTACCAAATGAAGTCCGCGAAGAGGACCGCATGCTAGTCAGGAAACTGGGAGAATATCATGAGGTTGTCGAACAAGCGATCACTTCACTCGAGCCGCATCATATTTGTACGTATTTGTTTGAACTGGCACAAGAATTCAATCGCTACTACGAAAAAAATCAAGTGGTAGGCAGTGAACACCAAGACCACAGAGCAGCATTGGTTGCATCGTACGCAGAGACGTTAAAAGCAGGTCTTGGTATCTTGGGGATTGCGGCGCCGCAGAAAATGTAATAAACTGCTAAGTGCATGAAAACAATAGTTTCACGCCAGACTATCATCAATCGCGGTCTTATTCTCGTGATTATTGATGATGCTCCGGCGAGCTAGTTTTCGTGTAAACCGCACCAGAAACGAACTCGCCGAAAAAGGCGAGATTTTTTGTTTCAGGACCAAATGCGGCGCACCTTCGCACTCTCGCGTGCTAGTGCACAACAAAGCGCGCACGGCGACACCTAAACAGGGCCTCTCGCCACAATATAGCGGTTGGCAAAGACCACCAATGTCTTTGCCAACCGCTTATTACTTTTTCAGCTAAAACAGGTTAGAATAGCAACGGATGGTAATGGAGAGTATCGTATGATTGAAAGTGAGTCGACAAAAGTAGAAAAGGCACGAAAACGCGCCCGCGCTCGTGCAGCGGCAGCCAAGGCAACGGCACGCAAACTATCCCGCAATGAAACGTCAGCATTCATTGATTTTGTCCGTACGCGCGGTATCGTTGGACTGGCGATCGGTCTTGCAATCGGTACAGTTGCAAGTGGCACAATCAAGACAATTGTCGAAGGATTTATTACGCCGATTGTGCAGTTTATCGTAGGAACACATCGAACGCTCGAAGTCCAAGTGTGGCACGTGGAGCTATGGGGTCGAACGGCTGATTTTCAGTGGGGCGCAGCACTGTCTTCGCTCATTACATTAGTAGCGACTATCTTTGTGATTTATGTACTGGTTCGCATACTGCAGTTGGATAAACTGGAGAAAAAGGACTAGACAAAGTAAGCCTGACTGGTGAGCTCCGGGTCTACTAACGACCCGGAGCTCTTTGGATCACCAGTGTCCGTGATGATTTATGGCTGATAGTTTATACTAAAACCATGACAAAGAAAGCAAAATTGCTGTGGATGGATCTGGAAATGACGGGACTTGATCCTGTTCAGGACCGTATCTTAGAAGTTGCTGCTATTGCGACCGACTGGGATTTCAAAGAAATTGCTCTGTATGAAGCCGTAAAAAAAGAGGATCCAGCATTGATAGAACGACGCATGGAAGTCGGCAAAGATTTCTGGGAAAAGTTCCCGGAAGTCCGTAGTGCACTGATAAAACAAAATGAATCTGATCAAGCAAAGAGGAGTAGTGATGTCGAAGATGAATTATTGAAATTCATCGATGAACATTTCGCGGATGATGAGCTGGTGTTGCTTGCTGGCAATTCAATTCATCAAGATCGCAAATTTATCGAAAACGAATGGCCCAGACTCAATAAACGGCTGCATTACCGCATGCTTGATGTCAGCGCTTGGAAGGTGGTTTTCGAAGGCAAATACAACAAAAAATTTGCGAAGCAAGAAGAGCATCGTGCGCTCGACGATATTCGCGGCAGCATCATGGAACTAAAGTACTATTTGGGTAAAGTGCGCGTATGAAACACAAAGATTTTGAAGATTTCATTTTGAGTTTGCCGAAAATGTGGCTGGACTATCCTTTTGGCGAAGACGTTGCCGTATACAAATATGGCCAAAAGCCGGACGGTAAAATCGTGGCAATCGTCGCAGAAAAAAGTAAACCTTTGCGCGTGAGTCTTAAATGTGATCCGAAGTTGGCAGAGCATTTGCGCGAAAAGTACGAAACAGTCCTACCCGGGTATCACTTGAACAAAAAGCACTGGAACACGATCATATGTAGCGGTCAGCTGACCAATGAAGAGATCTTTGACTTAGCTCGGCATAGCTACGAACTGATAGCTGGTTCTGATTGATTAGTTACCATCGTCGACGTATTCACTGAATTCTTTTTTGATTGGTTCAGCATTCTTGATGGCTTCGTCTGCATATTCACGTATTTGTGGCGAAGGATTTTTCTTGAGTTTTTGGAATACGTTCAGGAGTTTTTCGATTTCGAGAACCATCGTAGTCGTGTAGACACGATGCAGACGGACACTCAAGCGAGCATCCTCGAATTTTGAATCCAGTTCTTCGGAGTAGGCGCGTTCGCTTTTGACCATATCTCTGTTGTAGTCAGTCTTTTTGATGCCGCCGATATCGAGCAGTTTTTGTCCTTTGGTCCGAGCATCGGCCAACCAGAGCTTGTAGCGACTATTAATTTCTTTTAGATTGCCGCTGGTCAGGTTTTTGTGTACCGTATCGACAGTGCGTTCGAAGTTTTCGAGCCGTACGACCATTTGCTGCAAATCGGCGGTATTGTCTTTGTTGCTAAATGCCACAATGATACTCACCGCGAGGACAAACAGTCCTAGCATGAGAAAGAAAATCTTGCCGAATGAACCGCTGAAAAATGACGGCGCAGGTGGCTGCGGTGCGATCGAATCGAGGTAGTTTGGATCGTACGTCGGAGTGCCCATACTGTATTTGGGCTCTGGAGGTATTTCTGGTTGCGGCGGACGTTGCTGAGGCTGCGGCGGTGGAGGTGGCACGGGTGTAGGTCCGGGTACGGGACTCGGTGCGCCTTGGACTGGTTGCTGCTCAGGATTCATCCCTTCCATTTAACCATATGCATTTACAGAGGTAAAGAGTGATACAATACAGATAAGGACTTGGAGTAGATATGCAGGATGCAAAAGAAGAAGTACGAGCACGGGTGAACATCGAGGATGTAATCGGCGAGTATGTTCAGTTGAAACGTGCCGGACGCAACTTCAAGGGTCTAAGCCCTTTTACGGGCGAAAAAACACCGAGTTTTTTCGTCAGTCCTGACAAACATATATGGCATGATTTTAGTTCTGGCAAGGGCGGCGATGTCTTCAGTTTCATCATGGAAGTTGAGGGTGTGGATTTCCGTCAGGCATTGGAACTTCTGGCTCGTCGAACAGGTGTTGACCTTTCGCTATACAAAGGTGGCGAATCACAAGAAATTGCCAAGCGCAAAAAACGCTTACTTGCGATGCATGATCTAGCGGCAACATATTATCAAAAGAGTCTGCTCAGCAATCCTCATGCTCAGGAGTATATTTTCAAAAAGCGAGGCATGAACAAAACCGTTGTTCGGGACTTTCGCATTGGTTATGCACCTGACAGCGGTGACGCGCTAACAGTTTTTCTCAAAAAGAAAGGATATACCGACAAAGAGCTAAAAGACGCAGGACTCGTGAACCGATTTGGCGGAGACCTGTTCCGTGGTCGCATGATGGTCCCTCTCATGGACGGAACTGGCCAGGTCATTGGTTTTACGGGGCGTATTATCCGTGATGATCCGAAAGCTCCGAAATACCTGAATACACCTCAAACACTTCTGTATGACAAAAGCCGTCATGTATTCGGTCTGTCGCAAGCGAAAGAAGCAATCCGTCAATCCGATTATGCAGTGATTGTCGAAGGTAATCTCGATGTGGTTAGCAGCCATCAGGCGAATATCAAACAAGTTGTTGCGAGTGCAGGTACGGCCATGACCGAACATCATTTGCGCGCATTGTCGCGACTTACTAATAACATTCGATTAGCGTTCGATGGAGACAAGGCGGGGTTGGCAGCAACAGAAAGGGCTATACCGATTGCACAAAGTGTCGGTGTGAAGCTATCGATTATTACTCTGCCGGAGGGGGCGAAAGATCCGGATGAGCTTATTCAGCAAGATGCTCGTCTGTGGCAGCAAGCAATCGATACATCACAACCTGTCGTTGATTGGGTGATTGAACAGTTTGCCGCGCGGGAAAATCTAGAGACAGCAGCGGGCAAAGCCGCGTTTACGACAGCTGCACTGAAGGTGATTCGGGCTTTGTCGGATCCGGTCGAACAGGATCACTATATGGCGATTGTCGCCAAAGTAGCCAACACGACACCGGACGTATTGAGCAAGAAAATGTCTGCAGTTTCTGAGGAATCAAAAAAGCCGTTAAAAAAAGTCAAAACCAGCGGCCGCACAATAGAACTCGTGCCTCATACCATTGATCGGAATCAGGATGTATTGCTTGCGGTTGCGCTGAGTGACACTAATGTGCAGCAACTAGTGAGTGAAGTGGATCCTGAGGTTTTCGAAGGCGAAGCGCGTCAAGCGGTCGCACGGTACTTGAAAGAGCATGCAGGAAAAGAGGTAGAGGAGATCCCCTTAAGCTTGCAACTGTATGAAAAGTATGTCACAATGCTCTTATTGCATCCCGAGATGGATAATGTGGCATGGAATGGTGAAAATCGAATCGCCTCAGCCACCGAACAGCTAAGTAGGCTACAAGCAAATTTCAAAAAAGCAAAAATCAAAAAACTGGAGATGGCAGCAAGAGAACGTGGCGATGACAAGGCTGCGGATGAGTACTTGCGCCAGTTAAATGAATTGATAAAAGGAGAGAAATGATGCCAGATGATGATGATCTGCACATCGATGATGATCAGATGCTTGATAGTGACGTACCCCCTGTAGATGATTTAGGCGCAGGCCTTAGCGATCTCGATGAGCCTTTGCTTGACGATCTCGCCGACGAAGAAGAGATCGACGAAGAGACACTGAACAATAGTCAGTATCTCGATGATATTAGTGACGACAGCGTTCGATTGTATCTTCGTGAAATTGGTAAAATTCCATTGCTTAGTTCCGAAGAGGAACTGGAGCTTGCTAAACGAGTTGTCGCGGGAGACAAAAAAGCCAAGGATAAAATGGCCGAAGCAAATATGCGCCTCGTCGTATCGATCGCCAAGCGCTACAGCGGTCGTGGATTGGACTTTCTGGATCTTATCCAGGAAGGTAATACTGGACTATTACGCGCGGTAGAAAAATTCGATCCGGACAAAGGGTTCAAGTTCAGTACATATGCGACCTGGTGGATTCGCCAAGCGATTACTCGTGCGATTGCGGATCAGGCACGTACAATTCGTATTCCTGTACACATGGTCGAGACGATCAACAAGCTATTGCGTACACAGCGTCGCATGACACAGGAACTAAACCGCGAGCCGACCATCGAAGAGCTGGCAAAAGAACTTGAGATGGAACCTGAGAAGGTTGAATATGTCATCAAGATCAAGCAGGATATTACCAGCCTTGATGCGGGCGTTGGTCGCGATGGCGAAGACGAGGACAGTACGCTCGGTGAATTTATCGAAGACGAAGACAGTATGACGCCCGAAGAGTCTGCTGCAAATCAGTTACTCAAAGAACAAGTTCAAGCGATTTTGTCGACGCTCAGCGATCGTGAACAAAAAATTATCAAGATGCGATTCGGTTTGGAAGGTGGCAAGTCTCACACGCTTGAAGAAGTGGGGCAAGAGTTTGCTGTTACGCGTGAACGTATCCGACAAATCGAGGCAAAGGCGCTTGCTAAGCTACGCAAACACAAGGATGCAAAGAAACTGCACGAGTATCTCAACTAATGAAGCTACCGGAAATTGTTGGCATCTCAGGAACGAATGGCGCAGGCAAAGACGAACTGGGCAAATTACTGGCCGAACGGTGCGGTTATCACTTTTTTAGCGGCAGTGATTTGTTGCGTGCAGAACTACAGCGCCAAGGCAAACCGATTATCAGAGAGAATTTGGCTGCGTTGAGTAAACAGTGGCGTAATGAGTCCGGTGATGACGGTATTATCGTCACGAAGGGGGTTGAAGCATATTTCGCTGAAAGGGGTGAAAAGGGCTACAAAGGCATGGCTATTGTCAGTTTGCGCCATCCCGGAGAAGCGGATGCGATTCATCGTCACGGGGGAGTTGTTGTATGGGTTGATGCGAATCAAGAGCTTCGTTATGAGCGCATCAAGGCTGCCAATCGTGGTCGTAACGAAGATATGGTGACATTCGAGCAATTTCAAGCAGACGAGGATCGTGAAATGAATCCGCCAGCCAACGCGCCGTCAGGGACATTGAATATGGCTGGGGTTCGTGATGTAGCCGACTACCATATTGTCAACGATTTTCTGTCGCTCGAAGAATATCGTGAGTTTTTGATCAAAGAATTCGAACTTTAGGGTTCATGTTCATGCAATAAATCATCGACTTTTTCGCGCAGATCTTCAAGGTTGCCATTGTTGTCGATGTATACATCGGCAAAGGCGATGATGCCGCCTTCGCCAGTTTTCTCAATATCGGCGTAGTCGTATTGATCAGTCTCATTGTTTGTCAGAGGGTCTTCGATACGTTTTGTGAGCCTATGGTGTCGATTGTGTCGTGATGCAGTTATGACCACTGTGGTCGTCTGGCCATGGTAATCATGTTTTATAGCTTTGTATATATCCCAGTCATGGAGCCCATCGATTACGACGTTACGCTGTCCTGCATTGGCAATGCCTTGTATTTGAGACAGAATGTTTTTTGCTGAATCGTCACTTCGTACCGTTATCTTCGGAACGCCTTTTTGCGACATGTGTTCGGCGACTGTTGTTTTGCCGGATCCTCTCAGTCCGGCGAGGATGAATATTTGTAAATGTTTGTGTTTGGCTATCATCGGTACTTATTGTATTACGGATATGGTTGCAAGTCGAATGTCGTCGGTATATTCTCATAGGGATTTATGAGTGAAGTGTACGATAGCTATGGTAATGATTGGCGCATCAAGGCGGAATGCCGCAATGCGGATTGGGACTTGTTTTTCGCACCGGACAGACAAGAATACAAACTCCAAAAGATGCGCCGCGTAGAAGCGGCCAAGAAGGTCTGCGGCAAGTGCGCAGTCAAGCTTATTTGTCGTGAGTGGGCTATTGATACCGGTCAGGAATATGGCATATGGGGTGGAATGACCGAAGAAGAACTGAGAAACAGGGTTCGGGCGCGCCACGGTTCTATTGAGGTTGGCTAGTTTATTTCCCGAGACGGCGTTGGCGCGAATGGAAATCGTCGAACACTTTATTTAATTGTTCAGGCGTAAAATCAGGCCAAAAGACTGCAGGAAAACTAAGCTGTGCTTCGTCAACGAGCAAACTGAGGAAGCCGGCACTATTGTGGGGGTCTTGCCAAGAGCCTGTTCTAATAACCAGATCAACGTCTGGTAAATGACCAGTCCAGCTGTGCGCACGCAAACGTTGTTCAACCGGCATATTACTAGTCGGATGGGCCAATATTGATTGTAGTGCAGCCGTTCGTTCGCGATTGCCGCTGTAGTCGATCAGCAGCGTCAACTCACGTGTTTTACGATGAGCCGTTTTGTGCATTACTTCTTCGAAAGCCCTGACAGTGCTTTGGGATAAGCTGTTTCGCCATTCGCCGATGATCGAAATATGAATATCGTACGTCTCGATAATAGGGTGTTCTGCAAAGCGATGGATATTATCGCGAAATGCTTTTTCTAGTCCTTTTAGAAACGATGATGAACGAGCGGATAGATTTGCATGCGAACTTCCCCAAAGGGTGAGGTGAGTGACACCTAGATCGAAGGCGCGTTCGGCGATATCAATAAGATTTTGAATAGCAAGGTCATAGAGCTTGGAGTAGCCGCTGATGCCATGTTGCTTTGCCCAGCGTCGGTTGCCGTCGGGAATGATAGCGACATGAAGCGGTGTCTGTGCCATAGTGTACCTATACTACGAGCATTTTTACCAGAGGTCAAATGCCTATGCTTATGCTTGCATATGTCAAATTTAACGGTATACTTGGTCGCTAAGGCAAAGGAATCTCTGAGAAACTATGAGTATAGAGTCAATCGGTTGTAGTGTCGGCCAAGATGATATACACGATCCTTCCGAGGAATGGAAGGAATATTTTCGTATTCGTCGAGGCAAGGAAGCATTGTTGAAGCCAAAAGATATCGATGCTGATGACTTGGCTATGAGGGCTCAGGCTGGCCGTGATGCGAGAGCGCAAATGGATCTTTTGACTGACGATGGCACGCCTGATGTACGGCAAAAAATACAAGATCTGCAAAAAATAATTGCCGAGGGCGAGCAGGCGAAGAACGACTTATTTGAGGCAAACATTGGTTTGGTTTTGAAATATGCAAACAAGTATCGTGGGCGTGGTGTGGCATTTGCTGATTTGGTTCAGGAAGCAAATCTTGGTTTGATGCATGCCATTAATACGTACGATGTGAATAAGCCTGGTAAATTTGGCACTTGGGCGACAGGTAAAATTCTACAATATGTGATCAGGAGTTTTTATACGCAATCTTATCAAGGAGCGGTAAAACAAAAGGACGCCGAACAGCTCAGCAAACTAAAGAATGTGCGCAAACAGTTGGCCCAAGATTTGGGTCGTGTGCCAACAATTGACGAATTAGCCGAAGCGATGAACAAAGATACCAATGAAACGAGAATACTTGTGTATTATGGCAATGATCATGTGAGTCTCGATCGTTCTATCAGCAACGATGGCGCGACGCTCGGGGAAATCCTAAGCGATAAGCATGCTAACGATCCAGGGACAATTTTGGCAGAGGCATCATTGCGGCAAGAACTCGACAAGCTTCTGGCGGATTTGTCTCCAGAAGGACAGATTGTACTAAAAGGTATGTATGGTCTAGAGGGAGATGAGATTAAAAATCTACCCCAACTCCAAAAGCAACTCAAACTCTCATATGCCGCTATTCGCGCCATTCATGATGAAGGCATAGACCGGCTGCGTTCACGTGCTGATAGATACGGTCTCAAAGAGTATCTCTACGAGTAACCATAGACACTTTGCTTTTTAGTAATTTTTATGATATAATTTTGCAATTATGAAAAGGGATCGGAGTAAATACGACTCGTATCCAACCTACCCTGCATCTCATGAAAAGATTTTTATGGGCGACGACCTCTATGGTCTGTATCGTCATGACTCAATGCGCAACCCACGTATTGGTGAAGAAGAAACACGCGCATTGGTTGAATTGATCCAAAAAGGACTTGCTGCACAAACAAGTGCCGAAAAAAATACCGAATCAGGACGTGATTATCAAGTTGAGCTTGGCAGGATTGCGGCGCGAGGCATAGAGGCACGCAACAAGCTCGTTGAAGCGAATACAGGACTCGTATTTTCGATGGCCCAGAAGTATATGGGGCAAGGCTTAGACATCATGGATTTGTTGCAAGAGGGTAATCTCGGTCTGATCCGAGCTGCCGAAAAATTCGATCCTGACAACAAACAAAAATCGAGCTTTGGACACTATGCAGCTATTTGGATCAATGCAAAGATCAGCAAGGGGATTCATCGGGAAAGTAGAACTATTCAAGTGCCATATGACCAAAGCGTTCAGATCCAAAAAATGCGTCGCATCGAGAGAGAATATGCCAATGCAACCGGCCGTTCACTATCGATTGAAGAACTACTGGACAAAATGAACGAAGGTTGCAAAAAGAAAATGACGATGGAGCAGCTACAAGATCTTCGAGGCATGGAGTGGGAAGTAGGTAGCCTCAACAAAACAGTCGAGAGTCAAAAAGACGGTACCGTCCTTGAACTTGGTGAAGTCATAGCTGATCCGGTGGCGTTGTCAGTTGAAGATACGGTTGCCCTTCGCGTAGACACAGAAGGTCTATCTGAAGTTATCGAAAAAATGCTTGCAAATAGTGATCTGACGCCGTATGAACGCGATGTCGTTTGGCTGTATTTTGCCGAAGGGCAGGAAGTTGGAACAATTGCGAAATTACTCTCTCGCGACAAACGATCAGTCACCAAGACGGCTCAATCAGCTATCAAAAAATTGCAGGACCAATTATCCAAAGGCGGTGCATTGGAACATTACCGCGACAAGCTTTTGGGAGTACTTGATTAAACTGGTGAGCGTAAATCTATCAGATAAGATATACTGGTAGATATGAAGAAGCTAGCTGTCATCGACGGAAAATCCGTGTTTTATCGCGGATATTACGCGATGCCTGGACTTAGCTTGCGTGACGGCACGCCTACAGGTGGTGTATTTGGTTTCGCCAGCATGGCAGTTGAGCTGATCAAAAAACTTGAACCTGATTATGTTGTCGTCGCATGGGACAAGCCGAAGACGAACATTCGCCGACGTCGTGAAATGTATCCGGAATACAAAGCGGGCAGGAAACCTGCGCCGCCCGATTTTTATGAACAAATACCCTTGCTGCATGAATTGCTCGAGGCGTTTCATTGGCCGCTCTATGAATGCGATGATTACGAAGCTGATGACATCATGGGTACATTGGCTCTGCAGGCCGAGAAAAAAGGCATCGAAACAGATCTGATCACAAGTGATTTGGATGCCTTGCAGTTGATCGGTCACAACACCAAGGTGTACGCGCTCAAGACTGGATTTAGTAACATCGAAGAATACGATATCGAGTATTTCGAGAAAAAACACGGCATCGATGTTAAACAGTTTCTTGACCTCAAAGCACTAAAAGGCGACTCGTCTGACAATATTCCAGGCGTGCCGGGTATTGGCGAGAAAACGGCTGTGCAGCTGCTGCAGGAATGGAAGACACTCGACAATATCTATGCGCATCTGGATGACATCAAGCCATCGGTCGCAGCAAAGCTACGTGAAGGCAAGGAGCTTGCATATCTCAGCAAAGAAATTGGACGGATCTGGACTGACGCGCCTGTTGAAATCGACTGGGATGCAGCCGATGTCAAAGGAACGGATCTTGCAAAGGTTGCGGCCGTGCTGCAAAAATTCGAATTCCATTCGCTTGTTAAGCGCCTGCCTGATCACATGCGAATCGAAGCCGAGCACGCGCTAGCTGTCAATGAGGTGTCGACGGCTGATATTGCCAAAAAGCCTTGGCCAGAGAAGTTGATGTTGAACGATACGGTCGTGCTTGACCTTGCCGACGATGAATTGTGGTTGTCGGTTGATCATGAAACGGTGTATCACATGCCTGTCAAAGATATAGACAAGAGCACGTGGAGAGCACTGGAACTTGCGACCGTGGTCGCATATGATGTCAAAAAACTGTATCACGACCTGGCGGCGCTTGGTATCGACGATGTAAAATTCGATACCATCCACGATATTCGCCAAGCGGCATTTTTGATTGATCCTCTGCGTCGAGACCGAAGTCTTGGTGCGCTCGTCGGAGGCGAAATCAAGAATCAGGTAGAACAGGTAGCGGCATTATGGCAAGTGTATGATTGGCAAGTAGAAGGGTTCAAGGAATTGCCTCGCGTCAAGGATATTGCCGAACGGTTTGATTTTGCGCTGATACACACGCTCTTTCTCATCGAACATCGCGGGATCAAAATCGACAAAAAGCTGCTGGCTCGTATGAGTAAAGAGCTGGGCGACGAGCATGCCAAGCTTGAACAAGAAATGTATACGATGGCTGGTCGCGAATTCAATATTGGCAGTCCTGCGCAGTTGTCAGAGGTATTGTTTACTAAATTGCAGTTGCCGACCGCTGGTATCAAAAAAGGTAAGACAGGTTATAGCACCGACCAAAAAACGCTCGATAAACTACGTGGCTTGCATCCAATTATCGAACTCATTGAGCGAACGCGCGAGCTTGCGAAACTCAAGAACACATATGTTGATACACTGCCCGAAATGACCGATGAAAAATCACGTTTACACACCGATTTTCGTCAGGATGTCGCAGCAACTGGTAGGCTTTCGAGCAGTGATCCGAATCTGCAAAACATTCCGGTTCGAACGGATTTGGGGCGCCGTATCCGCGAAGCATTTATACCCGAGGAGGGTAATGTCCTAGTGGGTGCGGATTACAGCCAGTTCGAACTTCGTTTGGCAGCTGCGCTGGCAAACGATCAGGATATGATCAATGACTTCAATAGTGATATTGATATTCATACCAAAACTGCCGCCGAAGTATACGGCATCCCTATGGATAAGGTCACTAAGAGTCAGCGTCGTGATGCGAAGGTTATCAATTTCGGCGTGCTTTATGGCATGAGCCCGCATGGTTTGTCGGCAGCAACGGGCATGAGTTTTACCGATGCCAAGAAGTTTATCGATCAGTACTTCAAGCTCAGAGCGCCGATTCGAAAATATATCGACGATACGCTCGAAAAGGCTGAAAAAGATGGTTATGTAGAAACATACTACGGCCGTCGTCGTCCGACACCCGATGTCAAAAGCAGTAACTTCATGGTTCGCGAAGCTGCTAAACGCCAGGCAGCCAATATGCCTATCCAGGGAACTGAAGCGGATTTGATGAAACTGGCAATGATTAAAATCGAAGAAAAACTAGAAGGACTGGGCCAGCAGATTCTACAGGTCCATGACAGTGTTTTGGTCGAGTGTCCAGAAGAAAACGCGGAAAAAGTCGCCAAAATCCTAAAAGAAACAATGGAAGCGATTGCGCCCGAGTTGCCAGTCAAACTGAAAGTCGATGTTAGCATTGGCAAAAACTGGGGCGAACTCTAATAAAAGCCATTGATATATAGGTTATCAAGCTGCTATCATTACTGTGATGGTTATGTTTAGGAGGTTATCGAGACGTGCGGGCATACGAAGTCAATTGCCAAGCAAGGCTCTGCTGAGTCGAGACCATGGGGGCTACCTGTTACCGTCGGTTATATTGCTTGGATTGGGTTTTAGTGTTCTTGTTGGTACCACATTCTACGCACTTTCTCAGGGGAGCACCTCCTTGAGCACGCAATTATATAAGCAAGTTGCTCATGAAGCAGCACTTGCAGGTGTCAATATGGCGAAGAAATGCTTGATGGATGCGCGCTTTGGCGAATCGAGCGTGTGGCCAAGAAAACGAGCTACACTGACCTCCAGCAAGTGCGATGGCACCGATACACAAAAGGTAGTTAGTGAGGTTGATACGGACAGATACTACAGTACTTATAGTGTACGGATAGATGGAGATAGTGTCGAACCGCAAGCTATTGCGGGAGTGAGTGGTGTGAGCAGCTATCCCATTCGCTCGACAGGAAAAGTTTTGACAAAACTAAAGTCGGGCGTAACTGTTGTGCTTGCTGAGGAAACAATCAACGCAGCTGTCCAGCTTTCGGTTGACGGTTCACGCAGTCGTAATGTCAAACAGCTTAGCATCAATAACAATACGACATGCGTTATAGCAACGACTCGAGGCAATAGCACGAACGAAAACCAATGGTGGCCGTACTGTTGGGGTGATAATCAGTATGGTCAACTGGGTATAGGCTATTTCCTTGATACGCCTTCGAGTCCATTTAGCGGTTCAACGATTCCAAAGGCGGTAAGCCTGAAGGCAAAAGTGCAGGATGCCGGCTCCGTACAGAGTCACTCGGTATGCTACGGACTACGAATTGATTCTGGATTGATAGGTTTTCTTACGGGCGGAAAACCTGCCTGCATAGGCTTTCGTTCAAAAAAAATTGATTACAAGGTACCACCAGCAAACGGTGGCAAAGAGGCGACAAACGCATTGATCAAGAGTGACGGTACGCCACGGGTTGTCACAAAAATCAGCGTTGGTGTTACTCATACATGCGCAATTGCACGGGATACTTACAATAATCCAGCGTCGGCTAGGGCATATTGTTGGGGTATGAATGATTATGGTCAGCTAGGCATTGACTTCGGGGCTCATGTTATAGACATGCTTAGTTCATATGTAGATATAAATTCATCAAAAATTCAGTTTTTGGGTAATAAATACAGTAAAGACAGATATGACCCGATGCCATTGCCCGAAAAAGTTGCAGAACAGGTCAAATCGTATAAAACTTCTCGGCTTTGTACGATTCCTAGAAACACTTCTAATCCTGAAGCATATTGTTTGCAAAAACACTGTCAGTCAACAGAGACATGTATATATTCAGAAGAAAGTAAGGCTACGGGCGGCGTGAAGGGGGGTGCTGGCGCGAGACCCGACCGCGCTACATTGTATATTTTTGAAACCATTAATACTGCACTTAAGGAAAAGATTGTGGTCGATATTTCTGCTGGCAATGGATTTACATGCGCCAAATATATAAATCCATCAGATGCAGCTGAACTGAACAAGATCACTAGCCTGGATGATGCATTGAATAATGCCGAAAATGTCAATGGAAAAATTGCTTGCTGGGGGCGCAATGATGCGTATCAGCTCGGTATTAATAACAAAAATACTATGCCGTATCCAGTAGACGTCAATAACAATGGACTGCTTGGTGGCAAGAAGGTCAAATCGCTTGCTACGGTAAAAGACGACGGTGTTCCGGGAAATCTTTTGACGAGCTATGGCGCGACAACAATGTGTGCCATTAATGTTGATGACAAGGTATATTGCTGGGGCAAGAATGACGTTTGCCAAGTGGGTAATAACTGTGCAATAGGAACTACCAGTGGCACGTACCACACGGATTTTTGGGGCGACCTCCACAAAATGAGTCCTGGTCACGGTTATTCAGTTGCTTGTGGTATTGGCGCAGGGCCATGGATAGAATACAACTATGATGTCAAAACTCCTGTAGCAATTCGTTCCAATGAAACATTTCGCGATGTGGTTGTCGGGCCCAATTGGACGACAGCTATTAACAAGACGTCGAACAGGGTATATTTCTGGGGCGGTGTATCATCGCCCACGTGTGGCGCGGCTAATCTGAATGTGCGACGCTACCATATCAACGTGCCAACGCTACTGACAGTCAAAGGTGAAATAGGCTCGAAAGCCCTTACGTCGTTTACTTCTGGTATGCCGCCGAGCTCGAATACGTCGCCTGGTCAAATCAAGGACTTACCTTTTTGTGCATATATCGACAACGCAGTGAAATGCATCAATCATTCATTGGCGGATCAAGATGAAACAAAGTCATATAGCAAGACAGGCGTCATACTCATCGATATCGATACTAGTATGACCGGATACAGCTGCGCTGTCACAAAGGATGACAATAATCATGGATCGGTCGCTTGTTGGGGTCGTAATAAAAAAGGCAACTTAGGTAACCGAACTTTTGAAGATACGGAATTACCGATTTTGGTAGATGTATATCGAGGTTTCAAGGGTCCTGGTTCTGATGATGAAAACAGTGCGCTTGGCATAGAAGCGAAGATTGTTGACAAGGTAGTGTTCTTTTGACGAAGGCAGCAGAGTATGAGACGGGTAAAAACAGATAAGAAACGAGAGTATGGATTTACGATTACAGAAATACTTGTAACGCTTTTTGTCATATCGACATTTCTAGGATTGTTTTTTCAGGCTTATATACTTATGCTTTCGCAAAGAACGGCAGTTGTCAGGCAAAGTAAAGCCGATAGTATTGCGCGAGCTAATCTGCAACTCGTATCAAGCGCACCGCAAGTTACCTCATCCAGTTGTCCAGCTGATGGCTGGGATCTGGTGAGCAGTCCTTATGTTGTGCAAAAGGTGACTCTTACGACTGATCATGAGCGGGAGAGGGAGCTGGGTACTGATAGTAGTGCGCAATTGCGCATGTATTGTACGTCAGGGTTGAATGATGCGAAACGCATTGTGTCCAAGGTGACCTACAAAGTAAACGGAGTAAACAGGGCGGTAGTGTATGCGACAATTGCTAACTAAATCACTAGGAGCCGGGTTTACTGCTATCGAATTGATGATCGCCGTGTTCATGCTTGGACTAGTGGCACCGATCGTGTTTAGCGCACTGGGGGATTTTTATGATGATGCAAACAGAGTGTTAACCCAGACTGTCAAATATACTAATGTGCAAACCGCCTTTGACATTATAAAAAGCGACTTATCTACGAGTACGAATTTTCTCGCACGATCAATTGACAGTCAAACATTTACACCTAGTCAATTAAGACTGGTTTCAGGTAATAACGATGACAGGTGGACTTATGAGGGGTTGAGTGGAAGCAATACAAACTATCGAGTATTGGTAACAGAATCTTATGCAACGACGATATCAGGCGGTAGGGCCGTGCCGAGTTTTATCAATTGCAGCGGCGGTGTCATGACTCAGACTAAGGTAATGCGCGTATATTATGTCAAGGATTCAACTCTATACCGTCGTACGATCCTTCCATATGCAGACGGCAGCGGGTCATATTGCAATGGCAGTCCAGAGCAAAAGCAGAGCTGTTTCTCGTCTGTTCGTTCGACATATTGTAAGGCTGTTGATGCTATTCTTGAACGTGAGATTACAGCATTTAAGGTAGATTACTATAATACAATTTCTGACAAAGACCCTAGTCTAAAATCCGATAGCCTTGGCCCATACAATACGGCGCAGGCTGAGATAATTAACAAGGCGCAAAAAGCAAAAATAACGATTTACAGCAAACAATGGCCCGATGGAGTCAGCATAACAATTAATCTTGCCAACATCGGTCAGTCGCTTGCTAGTGACGGCAGGGACGGAATGCCTGGAGGCGGTGATGATGGTGGAGGTAGTGACGGAGGATTCGTGCCGACCGAATGCTCCGGTAATAGTAATAGTGACTCATGGGATGTGAAAATTTGGGTAGACAAAGATGGCGTGACAAGAACAAACAAGCCTTTAATGGTCGACATAGGTGATGGCAAAATATATGTTCCTCTAGGAAAAACACGCATCGATTACTTCTTGGTCGGCGGCGGCGGGGGAGGCCAAGGTGGTTGGATACTCTCTGCTGGCGGCGGGGGAGGCCGTGGCGGTCAAATTACAGTCGGGACTATTAGCATATCAGACGTGCCAGAAGAGAATCGTACTATTCTGTTTCGAATAGGAATGGGTGGCAAAGGTACACGCGGTGGCGGGTTATATAAACTTCTTCCTCTAGATTTCGTTGCATATCCATCGGAGGGCAAAGATGGTACGGCGACAACCTTAACGATCGATGGAAAAGGTGAATTCGCACGCGCTAATGGTGGTAACGGCGGTTCTGGTACCAGCAATGACAAGGATGGCAAATTGCCGGTTCCAGCGCAGCGAATGTGGAATAGTCGCGGCTACTGCGCTGGTCTTGCGCCAGGTAAAGGTGCGAATCTAAGGAACGGCGAGGCTGGCAATAAAGGCTTGGGTTCAGAAGAGAGCAGAAATGCGGGTAGTGGCGGTGCTGGAGGTTCAGGCGTGTCAGTAGATAACTTTGACTTTACTCATGCTTGGAATGCTTATCATGGCGGCGATGGAGCTCCGGGAATTATACGGCTCAGATTCTACTAACCAGCTATAAATCATGGGATAGGGTGTAGGTTTCAAAAACGGAACGCAGAGCATCAAACATTGATTTTTTATTAAGAAAATTGTAAAATTACCCT